>Ga0210394_10000053_pt1 | contig 279519 bp, 219 predicted proteins | sample IncBWC12MmetaG_FD_160121 | JGI IMG/M metagenome (GOLD analysis project Ga0210394, IMG submission 160121) | Forest soil microbial communities from Barre Woods Harvard Forest LTER site, Petersham, Massachusetts, United States - Inc-BW-C-12-M | ecosystem: Environmental > Terrestrial > Soil >... | reverse complement strand
CTTTGTCGCCTTTCGACTGGATGGCGGCTGCGCCATCGGCGAAGGATTTCTTGACGAACGCAACGATGTCGGCCTTGGACTTGTATTGGTCGCGCTTGGGATCTTCTGCTGCCTGAGGCTCCTTCCCCATGACGGGATTGGTGAAGAAGTAGTTCGATCCTGCCGCGTGCAGCAACTGCTCGGCGAAGCTGCGTTGCGCCGGCGTGGGCTTGAAGTCGTACTTGTCCTCAGGAAAATCCTCGGCCATGGCGATGAGTTTCCCGCCAACCTCGTTCCAGGAATCCAGCACGACCTTCAGTTCGGGGTCGGCAGGTTTGACGGTTGCATCTTTCTTCATCGCGTCTTTCTTCATCGCGTCCTGGGCATGGGCGGGAAATGCGAATGCCAGCAGGACGATAGCGAGAAACGGTATTCTTTTCATTTCTTTCTCCACGATTGAGTTTCGCGAATCAAAGCTTCAGCTTGTTATTTTGCCTGCGCTAGCTTCGTAACAACTGCGGCAACTTTATCGAGTACCTGGTTCATGCCCTCCAATTGACCGCTATCTTTTGCGCTCTCCATGGGTTCATTTCCAATGAAGGTGAGTTTCGTCCGGCCGCTTCCAAGATCCTCAAACAGAATCACGTCGTGCGCACCTTCTATAGCCTCATGTTCTATTCCTAATTCTGCAGGCTCAACCTTGTTTCCCTCCGAGTCCGAAAAGTACATGGAGGAAACGATCTTCTCGTGCGGAACAATCTCATGGTATTCACCGCCATGCCAGAAATCCTGTCCATCCAGCGTTCTCGTGCAGATGAGAAATTTTCCTCCCACGCGAAAATCCATCTTGCAAACAGACGCAGTAAAACCCTTCGGCCCCCACCACTGCATCACGTACTTCGGGTCTGTCCACGCCTTCCAAACCAACTCGCGTGGAGCATCAAAAACTCTTGTAACGACCATCCGCCCTGTCTCGTTCACCGTGCTTTTTGTCATCTCTGACCTCCGCTTTTTTCATTTGATTCACAACTATATCCAACTTGTCGAAGCTCTCTTCCCAGAATCGGCGATAGCTAATCGCCCAGTCGCGGACTGTCTTAATCGCCTTTGGCCTAAGCGTGCACACACTCTCTCGTCCACGCTTCGTCTTGATCACAATCCGCGCCCGCACCAGGTAGGCGATATGTTTTGAAATCATCTGCTGGGAGAGTGCAAACGGTTCCGTCAACCCATGCACAGAGGCAGGCCCATGGGAGAGCCGTTCGATCATCGCCCGCCGGGTTGGATCAGACAAAGCCGCAAACGTTGTACCCAATCTATCCACAACCATATGGTAGTGGATTATCTGTCAATGTCAAGTGTGGATTTTGCGGTCCCTGATTTCTGTTTACTGATCCCCAACGAATAAAGCGGGGACAGACGGAAGTGTCCCCATATATTGTTTTCCAACAGGTGCGATAGCTGGGGTCAGCTCCGTACCCCCGTAGTCGGTCCAAACCCAACTGTCCCGAAATTGCCGGCTAGACAAACGCAACTGGGGTGGCCTACTCAAGCCCGCCTTTGGCTTGAGTGGGCTGGTTCTGATCCGTGTTGATCCGTGAAAATCTGGTTCCTCAGGATGACAATCAGTTGTTAGACGAACTCACTAGATGGCACACTAGAGAAAGCCATGAAAGCCGCTGTGTTGTCTGCTCCCGGCGACATCTCCAAGCGCCCTTTACGGATCAGCGATGTCGCTCAGCCCGAGGTCCGGCCGGGGCAAGTCTTGCTTCGCGTGCGGGCTTGCGGAGTTTGCCGGACTGATCTGCATATCGTTGAGGGTGAACTGCCAGTTCGTGTGAAAGAGCTGATCCCCGGACATCAAATTGTTGGCGATGTGGTTGCCGGAGCCACGGCGGAGCTTCCTGCCGGCACGCGGGTTGGGGTTGCCTGGATTGGCGGCACTGACGGAACATGCTGGTACTGCCGGCACAACTTCGAAAACCTTTGCAACTCGCCAACCTTCACCGGATGCAGCGTCAACGGCGGCTACGCTGAGTACGGGCTGGCGCGCGCTGACTTCGTGTTTCCCCTGCCTGCGGCTCTCGACGACCTGCACGCCGCGCCACTCTTATGTGCTGGGATTATCGGATTCCGCGCGCTTCGGGTGGCGGGAGTTCAGCAGGGTGAGAAGGTTGGCCTGTTCGGCTTCGGCGCGTCGGCGCATCTCGCCATTGCTGTGCTCAAGGCATGGGATTGCAAAGTCTACGTTTCGACTCGCGGCGAATCTCACCGTCGGCTGGCGGCTTCGCTGGGGGCAAGATGGGTTGGCAGTGAGAACGACAAACCGCCGGTCGCTCTCGATCGCGCCATCACGTTTGCTCCCAGCGGCGATGTCGTGATCACGGCACTGGCCAGTTTGCGCAAAGGCGGGGTGGTCGCCATCAATGCCATTCACCTCGACCGCATTCCGCAGTTCGCCTATGACAGTCTGCTCTGGGGCGAACGCCAGCTTCGCAGCGTGACCAACATGACCCGCGACGACGCCCGCGATTTTCTTCGGGTGGCCGATGAGATCGGGTTGCGTCCGCAAGTGACGGTGTTTTCACTGGAGCAAGCCAATGAGGCGCTGCTGGCGGTTAAGAACGATGCCATTGATGGGGCAGCGGTGATCGCAATGTGAAAACTGATTCAAAATTAAAGACGCCCTGGACTCTTTCGAATCCAGGGCGCCTGAACAGCCCTCCCCCGAAAACTGCTCACTTAGGAATGTAAATCCATCGGCTAAAATCGTAAATGGCACGAGTAGGCGGTTGCACTCCCCGGACGTGCCACTGTGCAAAACTCCTGTCGAGTACTGGAAACCCGCTAGTTATGCGGGCTTATTAAGGATCGAGTCAAACGCGCGATCATTGTGGCGCACAGAACGCGACAGATCGTGGGGCTCGCCCATATGCTTCGCTGCGCTTACGGTGGCAAGTGATTTTCTTTCCCCTTGATTTCATTTATGCTTTGCGCGAAGCCTTTGAGGGGGACAATTGATCCGGTCTCGTCTTGTCATCGCACTCTTTATCTGCAACTTTCTTCTTTTCATCGCAACCATCGGGCACGCGCAGTCCTACCCGGAGAGTACTTACCAGGACTTGCACTGGCGCATGATTGGGCCTTTCCGCGGCGGGCGCACGCGAGCCGCGGCCGGAGTGCCTGGCCAGCCCGGCGTTTTTTATATTGGCCAGGTCAACGGGGGCGTTTGGAAGTCCAATGACTACGGGCGCACGTGGAACCCCATTTTTGATTCGCAGCCGACGCAGTCGATCGGCGCGATCGCGGTGGCGCCTTCCGATCCCAACATTATTTATGTTGGCAGCGGGGAGGGTCTGCATCGGCCAGATCTTTCGGTTGGCAACGGGATTTACAAATCCACCGACGCGGGAAAGACATGGACTCACCTGGCGCTGGAGAATGCGCAACAGATTCCGGCACTGGCGGTTGATCCGCACAATCCCAATCGGCTGTTCGCGGCGTTGCTGGGGCATCCGTACGGCCCGAGCGCGGAGCGCGGTATTTTCCGCTCCACCGACGGCGGGGTGACGTGGCTGAAAGTTCTCTATAAGGATGAGAATACTGGCGGCTCGGACATTGCGATGGACCCGTCGAATCCCAACGTGCTGTACGCGGGTTTGTGGGAAGTTCGGGAGGGCCCATGGGAGGATGGCAATCTTTTCAGTGGCACTGGCGGCGGCTTGTACAAGTCAACGGATGGTGGTGACACGTGGAAGCAACTGACCAACGGACTGCCGACGGACATGGTGCAGGCGAACGTGGCCATCTCGCCCAGCCTGCCGAGCAGGGTCTACATTACGCTGGGCACCACTCGGCGGGGAGACTATGGGTCGGGCGCGGGGCTGGGGTTGTACCGCTCGGACGATGCCGGCGAAACATGGGCTCCGGCTACGACTGATCCTCGGCCGTCGATGAGAATTGGCGGCGGAGATCTTCCCATTGCGCGTGTCGATCCCAAGAATCCTGACGTGGTTTACAGCACCGGGATCGTGACCGTGCGCTCGACCGATGGGGGCAAGAGTTGGACCAGCATTCGTGGCGCGCCGGGCGGAGATGATTATCAGAACCTGTGGATCAGCCCCGACGATCCGAAAACAATTCTCCTGGTGAGCGATCAGGGCGCGATTGTTACGGTGAATGGCGGTGAGAGTTGGGGCTCGTGGTATAACCAGCCGACGGCGCAGCTCTATCACGTGGCGACGACGAATACTTTTCCTTACCGTGTTTGTGCTGGGCAGCAGGAAAGCGGTTCGGTTTGCATTTCGAGCCGCGGGAATGACGGCGAAATCACGTTTCGCGATTGGCGTCCGGTGGGCGTGATCGAGTACGGCTATGCGGCGCCCGATCCGCTCGACGCCGACATTATTTATGGCGGGGGCCGCAACGAAGTCTCGAAGTTTCACTGGTCCACGGGGCAAGTGCAAAACGTTACGCCGATTCCGATTCGCGGGGCGTACCGGGCGGACCGCACCGAGCCTACGATGTTTTCTCCGATCGATCCGCACACTCTTTATTACGCCAGCAATGTGCTCTTCAAAACTGTTGACGGGGGGGATTCATGGCAGGCCATCAGCCCGGATCTTACCCGGCCGGAGCCGGGCGCTCCTCCGAGTGTTGGGCCGTTGCTGGCGAAAAACCCGGATGCAGCCAAGCAGCGTGGCGTGATTTATGCGCTGGCTCCGTCGTTCCACAGTGTGAACACTCTGTGGGCCGGCACGGATGACGGCCTGATCTGGATCACTCGCGACGGCGGTAAGAATTGGACGAACATCACGCCGCCGGAATTGACGCCCTGGTGCAAAGTCACCCAGATCGAGGCGTCACACTTTGACGACAACACGGCGTACGCTTCGGTCAGCCGGTTTCGCATTGACGATCTTCATGCTTATATTTACCGCACGCGGGATGGCGGCAAGAGCTGGCAGTTGATCACCCGCGGATTGCCTGATGCGCCGGTCGATACCGTCCGCGAAGATCCGGTGCGCAAAGGCCTGCTGTTTGCCGGAACCGAAACCTCGGTTTGGGTTTCGTTCGATGACGGCGGCCACTGGCAGTCGTTGCAGCTGAATTTGCCGCACACTTCGATGCGCGATCTTTGGATCCACGAGGGCGACTTGATCGTGGCTACTCATGGAAGGTCTTTCTGGATCCTGGATGACATTACGCCGCTGCGACAGATTACGGATGCTACCGCCAAGTCCGATGTTCTGTTCAAACCCGCTTCGGCTTATCGCGTGCGGCGGAGCACCAATCCGGATACGCCGATCCCGCCGGATGAGCCTTTGGGCGAGAATCCGCCGGATGGGGCGATTATCGATTATTATCTGACGAAACCTGCGTCAGGTTTGCTCACCATCGAAGTGTTGGATGGCAAGGGCATGCTGGTTCGGCGTTATTCGAGCACTGACCAACCTGAGCAGACCGAGGCCGAACTCAGGCAGCAAATAATTCCGCTGTACTGGATTCGCGGGCACAAGGCACTATCGACCGATGCCGGTATGCATCGCTGGGTATGGGACCTGCGATATCCCACGCCGCTTGCCACTCACTACGTTTACCCGATTTCAGCGGTTCCTCATGACACGCCGCGAGCGCCGCAAGGGCCACTCGCGGTGCCCGGGACCTACACCGTGCGGCTCACGGTTGGCGGACACAGTTACACCGAACCACTGACTGTGAAAATGGACCCGCGCGTCAAGACGCCGCTTGCAGGGTTGCAACAGCAGTTCGACATGCAGATGCGCCTGGCTTCGCTGCTGACTGATAGCACCAAGGCTGGGGTGGAGGCGCGATCGATTCGCGACCAAATCAAAGCCATACTCCCGCAAGCAAGTGGTTCGACTAAGGATTCAATTCAGACTTTCGCTGACAAACTCAAGGTCGTCCTGGATGGTCCCGAGAAACCCGTGCCTGGTTCGCAGGTGCCGACGCTCAGCCGGGTCAATGGCGCCGCGGACACGCTTTATGGTGAAGTCGACAGTGCGGATGCGGCTCCTACCACGGCGCAGGCGGCAGCGGCAGCAGGCGTCGAGCACGATGCGGCCGTTGTGTTGGAGCAGTGGGAGAAGCTGAAAGCTTCCGACCTAGCGGCGCTCAACGCGCAGCTCCGTGACGCTCAGTTGCCGGAGTTGAAGGTGGAAGTGCACGGCGATGCGGGAGGCGGCGAAGGAGACGAAGAGTAGCTAGCGCCCAAGTCGGGGAACAAACCACACCGAGGGTTCCCATCATGACCTTCAAGCAATCGAACTATTGGCTGGACACTGTGACCCTGCCGGTCGCTAGCACCGGCGATTTACCGTCTAACGTTGATGTTGCCATTGTCGGCGCTGGTTTTACCGGCCTCTCGGCGGCACGTACTCTGGCTAAACGCGGTGCGAAGGTTGCCGTGCTTGAGGCCAACACCATCGGATGGGGCGCGAGTTCGCGCAACGGCGGCATGGTGCTGACTGGCATGAAGCTCGATGTCGAAACCCTGGCCGCGCGCTACGGCATGGAAGCCGCCAAGCGAATGTACGCTGCGTCTCTCGCTTCTATAGCCTTCGTGGAACAGATTGTTCGCGAGGAACAGATCGAGTGCAACTTCTCGCGCTCGGGCCATCTTGAAGTGGCTTGCAAGCAGTCGCACTTCGACGCTTATGCACGTTCGGTGGAACTGATCGGCCGCGAATTCAATCATCGGCTTCGCATTGTCCCTCAGAAGGAGTTGCGCTCGGAGATTGGTTCCGACATTTACTTTGGTGGCATCGTTGATGATCTTAGCGCGGGACTGAATCCAGCCCGCTACGTTGCCGGGTTGGGCCGCGCTGCGATCGCGGCTGGAGCCAGTGTCTTTGAGAATGCTGGTGTGAAACAAATCACTCGCACATCCGACAATGGCCGTCCCGGCTTCCATCTCGATACTTCGCGTGGACGCGTCTTTGCCAAAGATGTTTTCATCGCTACCAGCGGTTACACATCTTCCGCCACGCCTGGGCTGCGGAAGAGAATTATTCCCATCGGCTCGTTCATCATCGCGACTGAACCCCTGTCCGACGCGCTGGCACGGGAACTGAGCCCGCGCAACCGCATGATCTTTGATTCCAAGCACTACCTTTATTACTATCGCCTCACTCCTGACAATCGCATGCTGTTTGGCGGCCGCGCTGCTTTTTTCCCCGAGACGGCCAATACGATTCGCCGCAGCGCCGAGTTGCTGCGCCGAGGCATGATCGCGGTTCACTCTCAGTTGCGTGACACCAAACTGGAGTATGCCTGGGGAGGTACGCTCGATTTCTGCTTCGACACCATGCCTCACGCCGGACAAATGGATGGAATTTACTATGCCCTCGGATACGCGGGGCACGGGGTGGCGATGGCAACTTATCTTGGGGCGAAGATCGCCGAGCAGATCAGCGGCGGACGGAGCGACAATCCGTACGAAGACATTCCCTTCCCCGGCGCGCCGCTCGGCCTTTACAACGGCTGGCCATGGTTTCTGCCTTTCGCCGGGGCGTACTACAAAGTGCTGGACTGGGTCAGTTGAAACGGTGGCATCGCCTGCAAAGAGCTTTCAGCGTGAGATGAGGTACTCGACCTCGCGCTCGATCTCCGCGATCGCTATGGGTGTGAGCTTCGCTTGTTTCAATTGATCGTTGAGCTGCGCCAGGCGGCCAGCCTTCAACTGCGTCCACTCGGCCATCCTGGCCTTCATCGCCTGGTCCGACTGCTCATAGACCACAATTGCCTGGGAGGGTACGGCGCGATCTCCGCTTTCAACCACTCTGAGCGCGGCGGAGAGTCCGCTGTTCGCTTCTTTGAGCCCGATTGATCCACCTGGCTCTGCGCCGCCATCAATAATCTTGGTGATCTCGGCTTGGACCTGCTTCACTGCGGCTTTGATCTCGGCAGGCGCTGCGTCCAGTTTCAAGCCACTCAATTGCGTCTGCACCGACTGCATTTCGGCCAGCGCCTTACGGCTCCGGATCGTCCCCGCAAATATCTGCCGGCCTAACTCGAATTGCTTCTCCAGTTCAGCCGGTGTGGCCACGGATCTCGGATCCATTGCAACTGTGAGCGGCTGCGTCCAGCTCTTACCATCCACCGTCAGTCGCACTTCATAGGTTCCGGGGACCACCCGCGGGCCGCGCGGAGCAAAGAAATCATCTTCATCTTCATCCTGTGGCCCGGCACTCTCGATCCCTGAGTTGCCCCACGCCAGATTCCAAACAAAACGATGCATGCCGGGACTCTTTTCCAGTGCCTCTGGCTTGGGAAACCAGCGATCCGCAATCGCCATGGGAGGATGTTTCACGTCTTTATTCCTTGCCACAAAACTCCGCACCAGAGTTTGCTTGCCGTCAAGGATTTCCAGCTTGACCTGGCTCGCCGCATTCTTGAGGTAATAGTCGATGACCGCGCCGTTCGGTGGATTCTCCGCCGTGGGTTCCTCCAGCGGCAAGGGCGAGCCAGCAAACATATCGTTATCCACGCGCACAGCGGTGGCTGGCCGGTAAAGCCACGACCCGCGGGCTTGCATCGCGGTACTCGTCTGCCGAAGCGGAGTGATGTCGTCGAGAATCCAGAACGACCGCCCGTGGGTGGCAATCACTAAATCGTCCCCGTGGATGGTCAAGTCATGCACTGCGGTCACGGGAAGATTCAGTTGCAACGATTGCCAGTGATCGCCGTCGTCGAAGGAAATATAAACGCCAAACTCGGTCGCGGCATAGAGCAGTCCGCGCACTTGCGGGTCTTCTCGTACGGCTCTCAGGAATGAAGGTTCGCTGATTCCGTTCGTGATCGCCTGCCAGGTCGCACCATAGTCGCGGGTGCGATAAAGATACGGCTGCCGATCGTCGAGCCGGTGACGGTCCACAGCCGCGTAAGCTTCCGCTGCATCGAAGTACGAGGCTTCGATCAAAGAAATCTTGCTCCAGTCGGTCAGGCCTTTCGGGGTTACGTTCTGCCACGTCTTTCCGCCGTCACGCGTTAGATGGATGAGTCCGGTGTCGGTTCCCGCCCAGATCAAGTCGCCATTCAATCCCGAGGGGGCAATCGTGTACACCACGCCGTATCCACGTTCCTTAGAGTTCTCGACCGTTGGCGGTCCGTCGGGCTTTTTGTCTCCCTCGCGCCGGGTTGACCCGGTGAGATCGGGGCTGATCGTCTCCCAGTGCAAGCCGCCGTCGAGCGTCTTCATCACGAACTGTGTTCCCAAGTACAGCGTCTTCTTGTCGAAGGGCGAGAACAGCAGCACCGGAGTCCAGGGGTCACGGTATTTGCGATCCACGATTTCACTGCCCCAGTTCTGCACCGGCCAGGGCGTAATGTTATGGCTGAACGATGTTCTTAAGTCGAAGCGAGACACTCCGCCCAGAGTTTCGGTCACGTAGAGAATGTTGGGATCGTTGGGGTCAGGAGCGATGTAGCCGCTCTCGCTGCCACTGGCGGTAAACCAGTCCCGCGGCGTGATCTGACCGTGATCGGTACGGCTCCAAACTCCCACCGCGCCGCTGTCCTGCTCATTGCCGTAGACCGCATAGGGAAAGCGATTATCGGTAATCACGTGGTAGAGCTGCGCGGTCGGCTGGTTGTACCACGTGCTCCAGGTCTTGCCATAATTGAGGCTGATGGTGGTTCCCTGGTCGGTTGCCAGAATCATGCGCGATGAATCTTTGGGATCAACCCAAATCTGGTGATAGTCATCCCCACCGGGCGCTCCGCGCAGCACTGAAATTGTTTTGCCTCCATCTTCCGACCGATAGAGCGCGACGTTGGGCATATAAATAACATCGGGATTCTGAGGATCGACGGTAATGTTGCCGAAATACCAGGCCCGGCTGGTGATGCGGCGATCGGAATTTGCCACAGTCCAGGTGTCGCCGCTGTCATCCGAACGATAAAGGCCGCCCTTCTTGGCGTCAATCAGCGCGTAAACCCGTTTGCCGTCCGGAGAAACGCCGACCGCGGTGCGCCCCCAATCTGCATCCGGCAGGCCGGTTCCGGTCAGGCGCATCCAGGTTGCGCCGCCATCGCGGGAACGATAGAGTCCGCTACCGGGGCCGTCAATGGGCGGATAGGTGCTCCACGGCGGACGGCGCGCGTGCCACATGGTGGCAAAAAGAATATTGGGATTCCCGGTCGCAATGGCCAGATCGGAAGCTCCGATGTCGGGGCCTTGGTCCAGAACTTTTGTCCAGCTCGTGCCGCCGTCGGTGGACTTGAAGACTCCGCGCTCGGCATTTGGAGTGTAAGCGTGTCCCAGGGCCGCGACGTAGACAACCTTCGCGTCTCCGGGATCCACGATCACTTTGCTGATCTGCTTGGTATCGCGCAGCCCGATGTTGCTCCAGGTTTGGCCGCCGTCGGTGGATTTGTAAACGCCATCGCCAGAGGACAGGTTCGAGCGGATATCGGATTCGCCGGTGCCCGCATAGATGACTTGCGGGTCGGAGGGGGCCACGGCCAGCGCCCCGATCGAAGCTACGTGCTGGCTGTCGAATATTGGCTTCCAAACGACGCCGGCGTCAGTGGTTTGCCAGATGCCGCCACCCACCGAGCCGAAGTAGAACGTGGTGGCGTTGCCCGGGATACCGGCAACGGCCACGGCGCGTCCCCCGCGAAATGGGCCGATTAATCGCCATTTCAGGGAGCTGAAAAGATCTGGAGACACGGTTTGGGCGGCAGCGGAGGCCAGGGACAGCACGGCATAAGCGCCCACAAGAAGAGACAGTTTGAGATTTTTCAACGAGCGTTCCTCAGATTAGGTTAGACGTAGTTTAGCGGGAAGCGGCTTCCTGCGGCGAGCTTTCGTGGATTTTTCGGTGAATCCCGGCCAGCCCGCGGGTAGGAGTTCCTCGGCCTAACGCTTCTCCACCTTCATCACATTGTCCTCGGGATTCCGGTCGATCAGCTTGTTCAGAGGATCGATGCCGGCCTGTGCAGGCTCTTTATCGACGGTCACGGTCAGTTCGGTCCGGTCTTTTTCGATCTTCTGTTTCTGTAGATAAAGATAATTGCCCTGAGCATCAAGCACGCCGATGTCAATCCAGTCGCGGATTGGAATGGGATGATCCTGTCCCTTTGCGTCCGCCCGCGCCTTATGCGCTTCCACCGTCATGTGTACCTGGTACTTGCCGGCGGCCAGCTGGACATAATCGGCCGAGCGCGTTCGATTGTCGTAAAGCGTCACGGTCTCCCAGAGATCTTCGTATAGATATTGATACTCAGGCGGCGTGTACTTCTTGAGGTATGACACGAGATCGAGCGAAGTTGGATACGGAGGACCTTTGAATGCGTATGCCTTCACAAACTCAGCCAGCGCTTTGTTGACGTTTTCCTCGCCGATGTAATCCTGCATGGCGTACATTACCACCGCGCCTTTGCCGTAGTGTATGTATCCCTGGTTCTGGTCACCCCGCTCCAACGGAGGCTCTTCGTTGCGTTCCTGGGACCGGCCGCGGAGGTAGTTTTCCAACTCGTAGCGCAGGAACTTTCGCATCGACCGGGGGCCGTAGCGATGTTGCATCACCATCAGAGCGCTGTATTGCGCCAGGGTCTCAACGATCGACGTTCCGCCCTCGACATTGGCGCTCATCACCTGGTGCGCCCACCACTGGTGGGCGACTTCGTGCGAGGTCACATAAAAAGGAATGTCGATGGCCTCGGGATCCTTGGGATCAACATAGGTGATGAATCCAATCGCTTCCGAAAACGGAATGGTGTTCGGAAACGATTCTGCAAAAGTGTCATAGCGCGGGAATTCGATGATGCGCTCCTGATGAAACTGGAATGGGCTGAAGTTTGTGCTGCAATATTCAAGGCTCGACTTCATGCCATCCATCATGCGGTCGAGGTCGAACTCGTGGCCGGGCTGGTAGTAGATCTCAAGATTCACGTCGCGCCACTTGTCGCGGCGAACCGCGTAGCGGGCAGAATTCATCGATGCGATGGCCAGAATCGGAGCGTCCATCTTGTAATAGAAATAACGGCGCCCGTTTTCCACCCATTCTTTCTGGAGGTAACCGGGCATAATGGCGATCTGGTCAGGGTCGGTGCTGACCGTGCCCTCGAAATTGATCCAGTCGGACTCGTCGGAGATGCCGTTGTCGTAACGGGCGGCCACATCCTCGAGTTTGGGCATACGATTCAGCGTGTTGATGCCGTGGTTGTGGCGGGTACTGTCGTCGGTGAGCTCTATCGCGGTCCAATACCCGATGTAGGGTGCGTAGGCGTTGTTCAGGAAGCTGCCGTTGCCGGCAATGTCGGTATTCGGGGTGGAATTCACGAACCCTACATTCTCGTATTTCAAGGAGAAGTCGAAAGCGATGCGGCCATGCGGCGGCAGCGGAGTGGGGAACTGATAGATGTAGAAGCCGAGGTCGTCGTCTTTGAGGACCGCAGTTTGTCCGCCAGCGAATTGCAGTTTGTCGATTCGGATGTGCTGCCGGGGTAGAGGCGCCAAATCAAAGGGCCAAACGGTGACCGCGACCCGGTCAATGTTCACCGACGTTTTGTTTTCCAGCATCATGGTGCCCTCGACCACAGTGCTCTTTCCGGGGTCAAGGTCAACATTCAGTTTGAGGTCGGTGATGCGCGGGTGCGGCAGATTCTTATATTGCCGGTACTTCTCTTCGTATTGAGCGCGGTCTTCGGCGACCCGCCAGTTGGTGCGATAGGTATTTAGAACGCCGGTGTTGTAAAAGATATAGCCGCCGACACCCAGAAATAGAACCAGACAAACTGCCAATCCCCGGATCGCTGGCCTGGATAGGCGTTCCGCAGCCTGTCGAAGGCGGGTTCGGAAGCTCCCCTCCGTACTGCGCAGCCACAAAAGGTTGGTGATGATCGCCAGCCCAACCGCCGCGATCACCCAATAGAGCTGATACCAAAACAACGGAGCCGCGAACGGTCCATAGTGGTTGAGGTCGGAATAAATGTAGGGAGGTGTCTGGCCAAAACGGTAGAGGTAGTTCTGCAATCCCAGGTTCGGAACGGCGATGGTGGCGACGAAGTACAGCACCATCACAAAGTGGCCCAGATATTTATTGTTGATGATGGTGTGGACCAGCAGCGCCAGCACGCAAAGAATGCAATACTGCACCAGCCGGATGCCAAAGAGGTCCTCGAAATAGAGCCCCAGCTGGAAACGGTAGTAGCCATGCATGACTTGGACGATAAGGCCCGCAGCCATCGTCACCAGCACAATCAGCGTTTGGATCAGCAGCAAGGTGGAGAGCTTGGAAGCAAAAAGGACCCAGCGTTGAACCGGGAGCGCATCGACAATCTGGCTAACCCCCGCTTCCCGCTCCCGCCACACCAACTCGCCGGAATAGAAGGTAATAATGGCGAGAGCGAAGACGAAAAAGCCGCCGGTTGCCAGTTCCAGCATCTGGTAGGTCAGGGGATAGACATGAGTTGCGAAAGGGTTGTTGACACCGTTGGCCACGAAAACCGAGAACAAGCCTCCGGCCAGCATGAGAACCACGAAGAAAACATTCCTGACCGTTTCTGTGAACTGAATTTGGGTCAGGGATAGAAACTGCAAGAAAGACGCCTGCGGAGAGAAAATTGGATGAGAAACGGGCAAGGCTCGCGTCATTGCGGGCGCAACTTCTTCGTCGCCGGCAAGCGTCTTCGCCTGCTTGCCGCCGCGTGTGCCGTAGGCAAACGAGAACTTAAAATAGGTCAACAACAACACCAAAGCTCCCAACCCCAGCCAGAGCGCCCGGTTGATGACCAGAATCCCGGTGAATGGAACCAGTTGGGTGTTGCGCTGAAACGGAGTCCAGTACTGGGTGAGGCGGTCCACCGCATTGCTGCCAAACGGGTCGGCCAGAGCACCGCGAACATTCACCATCACGTTGGTGGAGAGTTGCTGTGCCACGAAGTAGCCGATAAGCAGGATCACGCTCCCCGCATACACCGAAAGCATCTTTTTTCCGAGCGCGGCCAAACCAAAGAAGATCGCGGTCAGCAACACCAGATTTGGCAGCACCAGAATCAAGTAGGGCTGAAGATAAGCGGCGAAGTTTTGCGGGCCCAGCCGAGTGGGATCGATCCAAGGCATGCGGCTGCCTAGCCATACTCCCGGGCCCACACCTGAGAAGATCAGGACTTGGATGGCCAGCGCGCCCAGAAACCGGCCTGCCAGATAGTCAAACTTGCTGATGGGGGCAGTAAAGAACAAATCCGTGGAGCGGCTGTCGATGTCCTGATACGTGGCCTGCCCCGCGATCGCTGCCGTGACCACCACTCCGAAAAAAGTAATGAAGGTGATGATCGCTTGCAGCGCGTACGGCGAGTTCACCAGCACCTTTCCGCCAGTGCCGAACTCGACCGTAGCGCCTGGAATAGCTCCGCCTGACATCAACGTGAACAGATAACTCAGTCCACAGAAAACCAGAAAATAAATGTAGGTCGAAATGCGGCGGAGTCTCTGGCGAACTTCAAATCCGGCAATGGTGAGCACCATGGGTCAGTTGACTCCGGCGGAGATCGGCGGATTGAAGAACCCGCGAATGGTGGCAAAGTACAAGTCTTCAAGATCAGGCACCACCGGCTCGAAACCGGCTCCAGGCTGCTGTTCGTCGAGGACATGGATGAGGGTCCTGCCGGCAAACAAGCGGACCAGCACTACGCGGTGTTGGGTCTTGTGAGCTTCCAGTTCCAATGCGTCAATCGATTTTTTCCAAACCCTGCCCTGCAAGCCGTTCACCAGTGCGGTCGGCTCGCCGGTCACCAGCACACGGCCCTGGTGAATGATTGCCATGCGCCCGCACAGATCGCTGACGTCGGAAACAATGTGGGTGGAGAGAATGACGATGATGTTTTCTCCGATCGCGCTCAGCAGATTATGAAAGCGAATCCGCTCCTCCGGATCAAGGCCGGCGGTGGGTTCGTCCACGATGATCAGCCGCGGATTTCCCAGCAGGGCCTGCGCGATGCCGAAGCGCTGTTTCATCCCGCCGGAGAAGCTACCCAGCGGCTTGCGGCGATGCTCGTAGAGATTCGTCTGCTGTAAAAGTGCACGCACTACCTCACGGCGCTCCTTGCCATTGGCGATGCCCTTAAGCGCTGCGAAGTGTGTGAGCAGGACCTCGGCCGAGACTTTCGGGTAGAGGCCGAATTCCTGCGGCAAATATCCCAACACTTTGCGCACTTCATCTTTTTGCTTGAGGACGTCAATGCCATTCAGCGACGCGCTGCCGCCGTCGGCTTCCTGCAAGGTCGCCAGAGTCCTCATCAGCGTGGACTTCCCCGCCCCATTCGGCCCCAGCAAGCCGAACATGCCCAGAGGAATGTCGAGGGAAACATCTTGCAACGCCTGTACGCCGTTGGGATAACGCTTCGACAGCTTTTCAATTCGTAGTTCCATGCACACCTCTGATAGCCGCGCTCATAAATACGTTCAGACGAGAAATAAGGTTCCAGCTATTGATTTGTCATTCCGAGCCGGGGTTTATTCCGCGAGTAATTTGCTTTTCACTTCCTGTACACCACCCCACCCTTCATCACAAACTTAACCTTCTGCAACACGCTGATGTCCTTCAATGGATCGCCTTGAACTGCAATCACATCCGCAAGGTATCCAGCCTTCAAGACGCCGACCTGCCCGTCCCATCCCAGCAGTTTGGCGCCATTGAGCAGATCAGCCTGTAGTGCCGCGAGCGGCGTCATCCCGTATTTCACCATCAGCACAAACTCGCGCGCCTGCGTGCCGTGCGGAAACGGCCCCACGTCCGAGCCCACAGCCATCGGCACTCCCGCCGCCAACTGGCGGGGAAACTCCTGCGCATGCAGGTCGAGCACTTGCCGGTCATGAGCTGCCTGTTCCGGCGAGGCTGCGTGATCTGCAAAATATTCATAGATGGTAAAGGTGGGCACGGCGAAGATATGCTTTTCCTTCATCAGTTGCATGGTTTGATCGCTGAGATGGTTGGCGTGATCAATGGACACCACGCCGGCTTGCGCGGCGTACAGCGCGCCTGGTTCTCCAGTCGCGTGCACCGCAACCCGTTTCCCGACCCGCGCGGTCTCGAGCACCGCCGTCACCAACTCGGGCTCGGAGTACTGATATACAGTGGAATGTTTGCCGTCGCGTATCAGGTCAGGCCCAGTCTCATACATCTTGATGAAATCCGCGCCCTCCTTGAGTTGCTGCCGAATCACCGCCACCAGTTCATCTGCGCTGTCGGCATAGGTGGCATTGGAAAACACATGCTGCGCGGGATTGAAGCGATTGGCGTCTTCATGGCCGCCGATAATGTCCACAGCATTGCCGCTGATGCGCAGCCGCGGTCCGGGAATCAGCCCGTCATCAATGGCGTTGCGGACGGCGGTGTCGGCCGAACCCGCGCCTTCCGTTCCCATATCGCGTTCCGCAGTGAAACCTGCCATCAGGTCGTCGCGGGCGGCCAAGGTCGCGATGATCGTGCGCTGCGGGATCGACTCTTCCACGGTCTGTAAGTCTTCGGCCCCGGGATGCAGAAACAGATGAATGTGGGCATCGATCAATCCCGGCAGCAGAGTGCTGTCCCCGAGGTCGATCATCTCCGCATCCGCCGGATGTTTTACGGCGGAGCCAGTCTCAAGAATCCTCTCGCCCTGCACCAATACTTCGCCGGGCGAGTCGATTTTCCCGCTCTCGATATCGAGCATGCGCGCGGCGTGCAACACAATGGGGTGGCTGGCGGCAGCCTGCGCGAATCCGTAACTCAGTGTCAACCCGAGAAACATCACCAAAGCAGCAGAAAAACAAGGTTTTGTAACCATGAGGCGCGATGGTAACACTTGCCGGGGCCAATTTTCACGGAACTTTCTTTTTTCGGTCTCCGTAGCTATCAGTGGCGACGGTTTCAGCCGTCATTCGCACGCCCCGCGTGCCCAACAAAAAGGAGATCAATATGGATGGAGAAATGGTTGGCTTGGTGGCCGTGATCATGACTTTAGGCATTCCGATCGCCGGAATGTTCACCTACTATTCGGTGCGCAAACTACGCTCGCAAGAACGCCTGGCCGCGATTGCCCGTGGCGCCGATGTCCCCATGCAGCAAGAACTTTCGCCGGCGGCAAATTCGCGCCGCTCAGGAATCCTGCTGGTGGCAGGAGCGGTCGGCTACATGCTTACATTCGCGCTGATCGGCCGCATCGAGCCCGATGCCTGGGTGGCGGGCACGTTTGGCGTGATTCCGTTTACGGTTGGCCTGGGTTTCTTTCTCGACTCAGCTCTGGTCCGCCGCGACGCGCGGCATTCGTAGAGGATAATCCCCACCTTTGCAAAAAACGCAAAGGTGGGCCATCCCCGCTTACCTCCGTCATTTCTGAGAAGATGTCCCCTTGGTGACCTGCTCGTACCACAGGCGGTGATGGGTCTTCGCCCAGGTGGAAGTAACTTCTCCGCGAATGATGGAAGTGAAGCCGCCGCGCACCATGGCCGTGCCCATGTAAACGTGGATAATGAAGCCTGCGATGGTGGCCAAGGCCGCGACCACATGTACCGTGACTGCCGTGTAACGCAGCCAGCGCAGACTCCAGGGGATGGATTCAACGAACCACAGTCCAAAACCAGAGATCACCAGCAGGATCACGCCGTAAAACATCAGCCAGAAGAACAATTTCTGGCCGTAGTTGAAGCGACCCTCGGGCGGCAGTTTCTCATCCTGGTTCTCGACGTAGTACCTCATGGCTTTCGACCAGCGCCGGTCGGCGTCGGTGATGCGCATGTCGCCAATCCACATCTTGTACATCCAGAATATTGACAATGTGAAGCCCAGCCCAAACCAGGGATGCCAGAAGCGGGCGGTGGGGCCGCCGCCAACCAGCGTGGCCAGCCAATACATATAAGGAGACCAGAAGGCCAAGCCGGTGATCAGGCAATAGATGTAGGTGAGTGCGGCGAGCCAGTGATGAACGCGTTCGCCCAGCGTATAGCGGCAAATGACGCCTTCCGGTTCGCGCGCAGGCGGTCGAGAGGAGACAACGTGCGAAGTACTCACGGCTGGCCTCCGTTCTCATGCTTCGAGCCGTCCACTATTTTGGGACCGAAGCGCAAGTAGTGCACAGTGACACGGAGGATGCCGCCTAGCATGGCTAGATTTCCGATCCACTTCGCCGGCCCTTTCCAGAACTTAACCACCCACGGAATATGCGGATCCTTGGGCAATCCGCCGTAGGCCTCGGGATTGGTGGCGTCGTGCAGCACATAGATGACGCCTGTCCCGCCCACGCCGGCGGGATCATAGACGCCGGCTTTCTCGAAGCCGAAGTTCTCGCGAAGTTGAGTTGCGCGCTTCTCCGCCAGGTCCGTCATGTCTTCCTTAGTTCCGAAGTGGAGACAACCGGTGGGACAGGACTTGATGCAAGCCGGTTCCAGGCCTTCGCTCACACGGTCGACGCAAAGCGTGCACTTGAACATTTTCTTGGTGGCGGGATTGAACTTGGGAATATCGAACGGGCAGCCGCTGACGCAGTATCCGCAACCAATGCAATTCTGCTGCTGGAAGTCGACGATGCCGTTGGTGTATTGCACGATGGCACCGTCGGCGGGGCAAGCCGCGAGGCAGCCGGGATCGGCGCAATGCATGCACTGATCTTTGCGCATGAGCAGACTGATGGTGCCGTCGGAGTTCTCGTGCTCGTTGAACTTGATCAGGTTCCAGTATTTCCATGTTGTCTCCGGCATGGTCTGGTAGCTGTTGTCGAAGACGGTGTCGGTGAACTCATATCCGTTCCATTCGAGACAGGCGACTTCACAGGCCTTGCAGCCGATGCAGGTGGTGGTGTCCACCAGTTTGCAAACCTGATAGTCGCGCTCCACGCCTTCTCCAGGAGCGGGTCCGGCATGGCCGGAAATGCGTTTGATTGCCAATGTCGCCTGGCTCATAGCGTTGCCTTATGCCTTTTCGAGCTTGACCAGAAAGCCCTTGAACTCGGGTGTAAACGCGTTGGGATCGATGACCGTCGGTGTCAGCCGGTTGAGAATCGTGCGCGCGTCTTTGCCTTCGTCCTCTTGAATACCGCGATAACCCTGGTGGATCGGAATGCCGATCTGATAGACCTTCTTGCCGTCGATGGTCATCGGCCTGATGCGTTTGGTAACGAAGGCCTTGGCCACATAGTAGCTGCGCGCGCTGGTGACCTTCACTTTGTCGTTGCCCTTGATCCCCAGCTCCGCCGCCAATTCCACCGGAATCTCGACGAACGGTTCAGGGATGAGCTGGACGTTCATCTGGTTGTTCTTGGTCCAGTAGTGGTAGTGCTCGGTGAGACGGTAGGTCGTGCAAATGATGTTGAAGCCGTCGCCCGGAGTGGCGTATTTGTCGGCTGCCGTCTTGAGCTTCTTGACCACGGGATTATTCGACTGTTTCGGGTGCAACGCGTTTTCGACTGGACTCTCTATTGGCTCGTAATGTTCGGGAAAGGGACCATCCGCAAACAGACCCAAAGGAGCAAATAAGCGGCCGACTCCTTCGGCGGTCATAATGAACGGACCCATGTGATCTTTCGGGTGCGAGTCCGGTTTAAAGTCGGGCACATCGTTGCCTACCCAGAGTTGTGCATCCTCGTTCCACCAGACTTGCCTGCGGGTCGCATCCCAGGGCTTGCCCGAAGGATCGCAGGAGGCGCGGTTGTAAAGCACGCGGCGATTGGCCGGCCACGACCACCCCCAGTTCTGGTAGATGCCGAGGCCTGAGGGATCGTCGGTGCCGCGGCGAGCAAGCAGGTTTCCGGCTTCGGTCCAACTCCCGGAGTAAATCCAGTTTCCGCAGGAGGTGGTGCCGTCGTCTTTGAGCCAGGCGAATCCCGGCAGTTGTTGACCTTTCTTGATGGTCACCTGCGTCTTGGGGTCGGTGAGGTCAGCGAGCGCCTTGCCGTTTACCTCCTTGGCCAAATCCGCAAGGGCTGGATGCTGCGCATCCACGTAGGGCCAGGTCAGATTCAGGATCGGATCGGGGAACTTTCCGCCTTCTTTCTGGTAGAGTTCACGTACTTTGAGAAAGATCTGGGCGACAATATCCTGATCAAGGCGGCAATCGCCCGGAGGCGGAACTGCGGCGTTCTTCCATTGCAGCCAGCGCGCCGAGTTGGTGAACGAACCGTCTTTCTCGGCGAAGCCCGCGCACGGCAGGCGATAGACGGTGGTGTTGATGGTCTTCATTTCCTCGGGTGTAATTCCCGGGGACTTCCAGAACTCGCTGGTCTCGTCGGGATAAATCTCCCCTACGACCAGGAAGTCGGCCTTCTTCAGCGCATCGATGTTTTTCTGTGAGTCTGGCCCAATGGCAACGCCGTTCATGCCGAACGCCAACATTCCCTTCACCGATCCGCGATACATGTTGTCCCAGAGCTGGGTCCAGGAGTAGTTGCGGTCCACCTTGGGCATGTAGTGGAAGGCGAAGTCATTTTCTTTTTTCGCTGCGTCCCCGAAGAATGTCTTCAAGTAGGAGACAGCAAACTTCGGCGTGTTCGAGTAGTAGTTAAACGAATCCCATGGCGCGGGCTTGGATGCGGTCGGCGTGATGCGTTTCAACCACGTGGCCAAGTCAACGTCGGTCGGGGCCGGCACTTTCAGGTAACCAGGCAGACTGTCGAACACTCCGGCCATATCTGTCGCGCCCTGGATATTCGAGTGGCCGCGCAGAGCGTTGACGCCGCCTCCGGCGCGTCCGATGTTGCCGAGCAGCAACTGCAGCATTGCGGCGGTACGGATGATCTGTGTGCCGAAAGTGTGTTGCGTCCATCCCACCGCGTAGATGATGGTGGCCACTCTCTTCATGTCGCCATCTTTGCGGACGGAAGTGAACAAGTCGGCCGCTTTCAAGAACTGGTCTTTGGGAATGCCCGTGATGCGCTCGACCATCTCCGGCGTGTAGCGGGAGTACTGCTGCTTCAGCAACTGAAAGACGCAACGCGGATGCTGCAAGGTAAAGTCATAGGCGACTTTCGGAGGCATTCCGGGCAACGGCGGTGGCGCCCCGGGGGCGGCGGCTGCGGGCGTAGCAGCATGCGACGGCGCAGCGCCCCCAGCGTCATTTCCTTCCTCGTAATTCCACGAGGAGCGGTCGTAGGTCTGCGAAGCGGCGTCAAAGCCGGAGTACAGACCATCTTCGGGCAGCTTGAAGCCCTCCTTCACGACGAAGGCGGCGTTGGTATAGTTCGCGAGATATTCTTTCGCAACGCGATTGTTCTCAATGGCGTAGTGCAGAACTCCGCCCAAGAACGCGATATCCGATCCCGCGCGAATCTGAAGGAAGAGGTCGGAGGTGGAAGCCGTGCGCGTATAACGTGGATCGACCACGATCAACTTCGCATTACGATTACGCTTGGCCTCCATTGCCCACTTGAAACCGCAGGGGTGGTTCTCGGCGGGGTTCCCGCCCATGATCAACATCATGTCGGTGTTCTTGATGTCGATCCAGCCATTGGTCATGGCCCCTCGTCCAAAAGTTGGTCCCAAACTTGAGACCGTGGGGCCGTGTCAAACCCTGGCCTGGTTTTCTATATAGGTGAGCCCCAGGCTGCGCATGGTCTTGACGACCAGATAATTAAATTCGTTGGTGTCAGTGCAGCCGCCGATCCAGGCCATACTCTCGCAGCGGTTCACGGTGCGTCCGAGCGGGTCTTTTTCAATGAAGGTGTCGTCGCGGGTCTTTTTCACGCGGTGAGCGATTTCGTCAATGGCTTGCGCCCAGGCGATGTCTTCCCAGTGATCCGAGCCGGGACGGCGCACCTGCGGCTTCAGCAGCCGACGCGGATTGAGGATGTCCTGCTCGAGGGAGGCTCCCTTCGGACACAGCGTGCCACGATTGATGGGATGGTCCGGATCGCCCTCAACGTGAATCACCTGCGGTGTGACGTTCTTGGCTTTATCGCCGATCGTGTAAATAAGGACGCCACAGCTCACGGAACAGTAAGGACAGGTGGAGCGTGTCTCGGTGGCGCGCGCAATCTTGAGTTCTTTAAGCTGCGCGACCGCGGGAGTCAGATCGAATCCCAGGAGAGAGATACCTGCTCCTCCAACGAGTGCGCTCTTGAGGAAGGTCCTGCGGGAGAGTTCCATGTGCATCCTCCGACCGCTTTAATCGCAACCTACACCAGATACCGACACACGGGCACGAATTTGCAGAAAACTATAATCCCGCGGCCCAGCCACCGTCAACTGCGTTGGCGAACGCAAAATCTCAAATCGCGGAGGTCGCGGAGAATATCCGCAGAGTACGCGGAGATGCCCAGTTGCATGCCGCGTCTCCAAGCCGCATAATCGCCCGGTGGCTAAGACTTCCTGGCAGCAGCGTATCCGACGGGCGGAACAACTCGCCACCCAGTACTCCTTCGCGGCGGAAATCCTCGGCTTCTACGTCCATGTAGCCCATTTCCAGGAAAACCTCGGTCAGCGGTTGGAGCGAGCCTCCGCAAGGAAAGGTCCAGTGTCAGTAGCGGACTTGCCGGAGTCTCCAGAATTGCTCGCGAGCTTGCCGGGGTTTCTCACTCTGGTGGAGGAGAAAGGACCCGCGCGGTTTGCGCAAGTCGCGAGCGATCTGCGCTCATCCTCTGGTTCCTGGCCGGACCTGCTCAGCTACTCCTGGTCCAGCAGGGGTGAACCGGATGCACCTGAAGAATTCCTCGCGCTCGCTTTTCTTCAGCCTTACGCTGAATTAGTCCGCTCCCGGGCGGGCTTGCAACTCGACGGCTACACCCATTCGCTGTGTCCGTTCTGCAATCGCAAATCAGCGCTCGGCGTCTTGCGCCCACGGGGCGACGGTGCACGCCGTAATCTGGTTTGTGGTTTCTGCATGTGCGAATGGGAATTCCGCCGCATCGTCTGTGCCGGATGCGGCCAGGAAGATCAAGCCAAACTCCCGGTCTACACGGCCGAGCAGTTTTCTCATATTCGAGTGGAGTGCTGCGACGCCTGCCACGCCTACATCAAGTCCGTGGATTTTGCGAAAGATGGCTTGGCCGATCCTCTGGCGGACGAACTCGCCTCGGTCCCACTGGACCTCTGGGCGCAAGAGCATGGCTACGTCAAACTCCGTCCCAACCTGCTGGGAATGTAAGCAACAACAGTCCCTGGTCAGCGTCTGCTGGCTTGCGGCTTTGGGCTGGAGAGAATTGTTTGGAGTATGGCCCACCTTGGTCGCATCCCAAGGCGCAGGAAAAAGGCACAGCTCCAGCAGTATGGCCTGGAGCTGTGTCTTCGTGTCTTCGATCGGCATTCAGCCGCGCGGGCAGTCCTACTTACGTCCGCCGCCGCGCTGCTGTTTTTCCTGTAATTGCTGCTGCTGCTGTACGTGCCTTTGTTCTAACTGTTGCGTCTGTTGCTGGTGCCGCTGTTCCACTTGCTGCCTCGCGGCTTCGTTGGCATTCTGGCGGGCCAATTGCTGGTGTTCCTTTTCCTGCTGTGCGGCCAGCTTTTGGTGTTGCTGTTCCTGCTGCGCGGCCATCTTGTCCTGCTGCCGCTGGTATTTCTGGTCCAGCTTGGGGTTCCCAGTGTTGGGAGCAGGAGGACGGGTGTGCGGTTGCAACTCTTTCGCATCGTTTGGGGTTGGCGGCCTCGGCACATTGTTTTCCGGACGAGCAGCCTGCGCGTTGCCACGATACGGTGCCCCTGCCTCCCTGGCCGGTACAGCTGCGCGATCGTTAAATGCTCCCGGCCTGGGGGTAGCCGCAATTGACGGTCTGCCCTGATTCACCGAAGCACGCATTTGCGGGTTCGAGCGAGCAGCCTGTGCATGTTCAGTTTGAGCCGCTATGGGCGCGATGTGCCTATCGTTTGCAAACCTTTCTTCTTCCGACGTGGGGCGGGCTGAGATCCCGCCGTTGCCGCCGTTGTAGCTGACTCGGTTCACCGTGGTGTTGTTAATCACCGTGGTGTTGTAAGTGTTGTGAATGTTCGTAACGTTGACGTTATTCACGGTGCGGTTGTAGTAGAAATGGTCGTGGTCCCAACGCCCGCCTTCGTAGCCGTTGCCGAAGTAACCGAATCCATAACTGATCCCGCCGTAGAAGCCGACGTGTGGCCCCCAATAACCTTCATGGAAAAGAAATGCACCGCCGCCCCAGCCCCACCAGCCTGGGGTCCACAGAAAGCCGACTTGCGGAGCCAGCACCCAGGTGCCGGGCACCCAGTAATAGTCGCTGATGTCGTAGTCGTAAGCCCAATAGCCGGGTGTCCAGAGATACCCCTCGGCCGGGCAAGGCGGCTGTTCGTACACGGGCAGAGCCGGTGGCCCGATGCTGATCGCTATACCGATCTGAGCGACCGAAGCCGTAGGCATGGTGAGCACTACAAGTGTGAGCACTATAACTGCGAACAACAGAGAACGAATGGAGGAGGTGATATGCATTGTGGTCCCTCTTACCGGCCCCATCCTTCGCTTGCCCGGTGTTGCTTTGCTGCTGCGGGTTGCGTGGATGAACCGTGATTTTTCTGTCGCAAAACCAGGTCCAAGGTTCAAAACCCTACGCTCTCGCTTTTGTTTCGCAGGATTCAGAACCCAGTTCACAGATGGTTCACAGAAATGATGTTAGTGTAGCCACAATGTTAGCGTAATGAGACCGCCTTCACAACTTCCGGAAGCATCGCTTGATCCGCGTTCGATGTTCCGTGGGCGCTTCAATGGGCTGGGGCCACAACTGCGCTCCCAGCTACTGACGCGTCACTAATTTCCGGTTTGACCAGGGGCTCAGTTAGAGGCGCGTCGTTCTTGACCAAGTCAGTCTTGATTTCTACCTTCTGATGAGCCAGCGGATCGATGTCGGTCTCAAAGGTTTGATAGCCGGGCAGAGCAATTCTGATCTGATGGGTTCCCGGTGCAACCAACATTCCTCGACCCGCACCCATAAACTCCCCTACGTGTCCCACGAAGAGTCCGTCCAGGAAAACGGCGGCCCGCGATGGATTGACAGCGATCTTGACAGTAGCCGTCACCACCGGAAGCGGCCCGGTAACGGCTTTCTCCATGGTCACACGAACTACTTCTTTCTGCCCGGGCTGGAGAAGAACTCGCTCCGTGAAATCCTGGTAGCCATCCTGACGCACCGTGACTACGTGTTCGCCCGGCAACAGCAGAATCTTTTTCGATCCCTTGAGTTCCTTCAGGTAGCCGACGTACTCGCCGTCAACCCAGACCCCGGAAGTCTTTTCGACATGGGATTTGCCCTCGAACTGAATTTCTCCCATCACGTCGTTCGCAGCGTAGATCGCGGGGCTGACAAGCAATGCAAAGAGCAAAAGCCATAGTGACGGATTTATCCTTTGGAGGAAGTTTTGCATGTTTGGCCTCCTTGCCAGTCTGTAGGAGGTAGCAGCGCGTCTGCCAAACTTCGTAAGTGATTGATTCAAGGTGTTTGCGGAAAAGGCGCGCCTTTCAACACGTGGGCGCTAGTGGAAAGAATGTTCCACCTAAGGTAAAAATTTCAAGCGGCGCTGCCGGCGAATACAACTCCCTTCTGTACCCGATCCAAGCAGATACAAATGCCGCAACATTTCTTGACGTTTTGGGTTTCATTTTCTTGAGCGGCCACGACGTCTAGCAAGATTCAAAACCATGTATCGAGGAGAAATCATCATGAAGATTAAGATCGCATTCTTGAGCACAGCCCTGGCAGTCTTCGGGCTGCCGATGATGGCGCAAACAACCACATCGGCGCAGGGCGCGGCCACGGCCTCCACGCCCGCCGCCTCCGCGTCCGCTGCTGGCGATGTCACCGGCCGGACCATCAATCAGCGCAAGGAAAATCAGCAGGACCGAATTGCCAACGGCGTGCAAAGCGGCCAGCTTACGGCCGGCGAAACTGCCAACCTGGAGAACAAGGAGTCGAAACTCAACCAGGAAGAACACGACATGCGTAAGCTCGACGACGGTCATCTGACCGGCGCCGACAAAGCCACCCTGAACCAGCAGCAGAACCAGCTTTCCAATCAGATTTATCAGGACAAGCACAACGAGGCCACACAGAACACCAACCCGACCAGCGAAGTCGGCAAGCGCGCTGAGAATCAGCAGGATCGAATTGCGCAAGGCATCAAGAGCGGCCAATTGACTGCCGGTGAAACCGCGCATCTGGAAAGAAACGAAGCCGGGATCAATAACGAAGTGCGCAACGACCGCGCCGCCAACGGCGGCAAGCTGACTCCCCAGGAGAAGGCCCAGGTCAACCGCCAGCAAAATCGCGAATCGCGCCAGATTTACCGGGATAAACACAACGGCCGCCGTCAATAAGCGGGCCTCGCAGGGTGTGTAGGACGCAGGAGGGTGACGCTCCCGGGAGAACCAGTCCTAGGGGCGTTTTCTCTGGCTGGATCATAATCCAGAAGTCTGATAACGCAGCACCGCCAAGGCGAGGCGATACTCATACCCTGCTTGTGCGCTCCCGATCTCCGCCTGGGTTTGCTGAAGTTGCGCCTGACTCAGCTCAACGATGGAACTCAATCCCAGTTTGTAGCGCGTCTCGGCCAGGTCCAGCGCCAGGTTGGCCTGCGCCAACAATTGCTGATTGACGCTCACCCGGTCAAAAGCCGTGTTGGCATTGAGCCAACTGGTACGCACGTCTCGCGAAATCCGGTTGCGGAGATCGGCCAACCTCCTGAGCGCAGCCTGAGCCTGCAAATCAGTTTCACGAGCCTTGGCGGTATAAACGAACCCATTGAAAATCGGCACTCTGATGTTCACACCCACCGCGCCGTATGAACTCTGAATGCGGTCATCGCGGAAGGGCGCATCGCCGATCGCTCCCAGCGCGCTGATGGTTGGCAATAACTCGTCCCGATCCGCGCGGTGGAGCCGTTCCGCAGACTGCGACTCAAATTCCAGACTGAGAATCTCCGGACGCACGCTGAAGGCCTCGGCGATGAGCTGATCGATATCACCAGGCGGCGGCATCAGCGGTTCGGCATCCTCCACAAGCTCATAGTTTTCTAGCGTGGAGTATCCCAGGATTGCCGAAAGGTTCGCCATGGCGGACTTGTCGTTGTTCAGCGCATCGAGGTACAGAAGCTTGGCTTGGGCGAGATTCACATTGGCGAAGCTAAGATCAAGGTCGGATTTCAGCTTGCTTTTTGTGAGCGCCCTGACCTGATCGGCCAACAATTGACGAGAAGCCACAGTCTGCTCCGCCACCCGGAGAACGGCGTGGGTCTGGAGTGAGCCGTAGAAGGCCTGATCGACCGCCAACAGCACGTGTTCTTTGGTCGCGATCGCATTCTGGTCCTCGGCCTTCGCGTGCAGACGAGCGCTCGCGACCAGATTGGTGGTGTGGCCGAAATCGGTGATCAATTGGGTCACCGTGGTTCCGGCAGCGGCACGGGGAAAGATCTGGGGATTGTTGATTGCCCCGGCACTGATTCGGCTGTCGTTGCGGGAATCGACTCCCGTAAAGTCAGCGTAGGCTTGCGGCCAAAGGTTCGATCGAACTTCGCGTGTGACTTGTTGCGTCGCCAGCGCTTCCAGGCGGGCCACGGAAATCGCGGGGTTATTCCTGAGGGCGATGGCTTCGGCATCTTTCACCGCGAGACGCGACGAAATCGAGGAGGGCTGCGGATTCTGCGGCCCAGAAATGCCCTGTGGGCTCGCTGTGGCGACGGAAGATGCACCCAGCGGCGGATCCGCCGGGTTCTGCAAAACCAAGGTTGATTGCGCGAAGCACAGTGTCGCCACTGCGAGACCGCCCGCTAGAGACACCCATTTCCTCTTCATGCAGACTGTTCCTCCCGCTGATCTTCTTCTTTTCCGTGAACCATGAGATAAACCGCCGGCACCAGGAAGACCGTCACCACGACCGAAACCGCCAGACCGCCAATCACGGCACGGGCCAGGGGAGCGTATTGCTCGCTGCCAGTCTCGATGCCCAGCGCCATCGGAAGCATGCCCAACAGGGTCGCCAGCGATGTCATGAGAATGGGCCGCAGGCGAATCTTGCACGCCCGGACCAGGGCCTCCTGCAGGGAAAAATCCTCCTTGCGCAACTGACGGGCAAATTCAACAATCAGGATGCTGTTGGAAACTACAATCCCCGTCATCATGATGACCCCCATCAGCGACATAATGTTGAAAGTGCTGTGAGTCAACCACAACGTCAGGACCACGCCCGCCAACCCCGGAGGAATCGCCATCAAAATAATCAACGGGTCGATGAAGGAGGTGAACTGCGACATCAGGATGAGATAGACGAGCACGATCGCAAGCACAAGACCGATCGAAAAGCGTGTGAATGACTCCTGCATTCCAACCACTGATCCGAGCACGCTGACCCGCATGTTTTCCGGCAGCTTGAGATGGCTGACGATCTTGTGGACGTCACCATTCACGACGCCCAGTGCCTCGGTTGACGGCATCACATAGACATCGATGACGCGCTGGAGTTGATAATGATCGACTTCTGTCGGAGTGTTGATGGGCTTGATGTCGGCAACCGATTGCAAGGGTGTGTAATTCGAGATGTTGGCGGCACGAAGCGGGATTTGTTTGAAATCCTCCATGCTCATGTTCTGGATCTGCTTGTCGAAGTACTGCACCGTAAGCATGTAGTTGTTGCCGGTCTTGGGGTCGATCCAGTAACTGGGTTCGATCATGCCATTGGAGGTGAGTGCGGTGATTACGTTGTCTACTACCTGTTTGGGGGAAAGTCCGATCAGGCTGGAGCGTTCGCGGTCAATATTGAGTTGCAGCCCGGGGTAAAGAAGATCCTGGGGAATGAGCACGCTGCTTACGCCTTTTTGACTCCGGATCTGCCGGGCAATGTCAGTGGCTATTGCGTAGGCGCCGTTGAGGTCGTTGCCCCTGACTTGGACATCAATCGGCGCCGGCAAACCCAGGTTGATTACGGAATCGACCAACCCCCCCGCCTGGAAATATGTGTACAGCTCCGGGAGGTCTTCCGACAGTTTGCGGCGAACCCGCCGCATGTATTCATAGCTACCGACGGAGTGGTCCTCCTTCAGGCTCACCTGGACGAAGGCCGTATCCATGGAAGAGTTGCTGGTGTACATGGCGGATAAATCAGGCGTAATTCCGATATTGGAGACGATCATGCCGAGATCGTCGGGAGCGATTACCTGGCGAATATCCTGCTCGACGCGCGCGATGTACTGATTGCTGACTTCGAGACGTGAACCGCTGGGGGCCTTCACGTTGATGACGAACTGACCGGGATCTGTCCGGGGAAAATACGCTGTTCCGACAAACGGGAAAAATCCAATCAGTACCACTGCAATGCCACCCAGAATCAGAGCTACAGTTCTCCCCGGCCGCGCCAAAGCGCGAGTCACCCAGTGCTCGTAACGTTCCAAGAGTTTGTGGAAAGCCTCATTGAAGCGGCCGAGGAACCTGTGGAAGAGCGATTGCGAAGCCGGCTTGTGCTCAGCCTCGTGTTCAATCTCTTCCTCCACGTCCTCAAGGTGGATGAAGTTCGCGCAATAGAGTGGCACCACCGTCATGGCGAAGATGTAAGAAGCAAAGATGGACAGAACCACGCCCAAAGCCAGATCAATGAAAAGATAGCGGCTGACGCCATAGAAAAAAGTCACGGGGAAAAACACGATGGAGGTGGTAGAGGTTGCAGCCAGCACGGCCAGCGAGACTTCCATCCCTCCCTTTTCGGCCGCCACTCGCGGAGTTTCACCAATTTCCATGTAGCGGAAGATGTTTTCGAGCACCACGACGGAATCGTCAATAAGTCGCGAAAAGGCCAGCGCCAGGCCGCTCAACAGCATCACATTGATCGATCCGCCCATGGCATTCATGATCAGGAAACACACCAGCGCGGAAAGTGGAATCGAAAGCAGGACAGCGAACGTTGCTCGCGGACTTCCGAGAAAGACAAGAATCATGATGGCGGTCAGCAGCAGCCCGATTCCGCCTTCCTTCAGCACATTCTTGATGGCACTCTTGACGAAGATGGACTGATCAAACACCACCGCCGTCTTGAGCGATTTCGGAATGTCCACCAGGTCCGCGATGGCGGCCTTGATTCCGTTCACAATGGTGATGGTGTTGCTGTCGCCGCCTTGTTTGAGGATGGGAATGTAGACGGATTGTTGTCCGTCGATGCGGACGATATTGGTTTGAATGGTACCCGAGTCCCTGGCCTCCCCTACGTCGGCGACCATCACAGACGCGTTGCCCACGGTCTTCAGCGGGATGCGGTTGATTTCCTCGGTGTTAGGCAATTGCGCGTTGGCGTAGATATTAAAATCCTTGGGCCCGATGCGTACGTCGCCGGCGGGAAGAATCAGGTTCGATTCGTTCACTGCGTGGACCACGTCCATCAAGCTGAGCTGGTGTGCCTCCAGCTTGACGGGATCGACGTACACCATGATTTGGCGATAACGGCCGCCGAAGGGCTGGGGCACCGAGGCGCCGGGAACATTCGCGATCTGATTCCGGACCTGAAATTGCGCCAGGTCCTTGAGGCGCGTTTCGTCCAGCCCTTGCCCCTTGAGCGTTACCAGACAGACCGGAAGACTTGACGCATCGAACTTCAGCACCACCGGAGGTAAGGTTCCCTGCGGCAGACGGCGCAGGTCCGCCATGGCTAGATTCGCAATGTTGCTCAGGGCAGCGTTGGCGTCGGTCCCCGGCTTGAAGTAAATCTTGATGAGGCTGACACCTGTCAAAGAGCGCGACTCTATGTGATCGATATTGCTTCCCAGGGTGAAGAACCGCTCGAAGGTGTCGGTAATATCGGCTTCGATTTGCTCTGGCGGCATTCCTGCATAGAAGGTCGCCACCACCACCACTGGAATCTTGATCTGCGGGAACAGATCGACTGGCATCCGCGCCACGGTGGTTACGCCCACCACCGCAACCACCAGGCAAACCATAATGATGAAGAAGGGATACTTGAGAGCAAATCTGGGCATTACTTTTGCTCTCCCGTCTGCTCTTCGCTGGCATTGGCTTGTTCGCGCTCCAGAACGGGCTTTACCACCTCGGCGATCTGGTAGTTCGATTGGCCTCCGACGATCACCTGTTCCTTTTCCGAGAGGCCGCGCAGAATCTCAGCGCGAGTGGATGTTTGTTCTCCCAACTGCACCGTTCGTTTTTGCACACGGTCCTGTCCGTCCACGACCAAAACGTAATGCTCGTTCCCGCCCTGTACCACCGCCTGTACGGGAACCGACAGCGCATTCTCTTTTCGGTCCAGCTCAAGCGTGGTGTCGGCATACATACCGGGGGTTAGAGACAGATCTGCATTTCCGACGTCGATTTCAGTCTCCATGGTGCGGGTATCGAGGCTGACCGACCGCGTGAACCGTACAACCTTCCCGAAGAAAGTCCGCCCGATGGCCTTGACTTGAACCTGTACCCCGGACCCCGCATGGATGGATGGAACCGCCGACTCAGGCACCGGCAAACGCAGACGCAAGACATCGCTCTGGGCCAACTTGACCAACGGCATGGACTGGGTATTTGAGGAAGTTCCCGCCTGGATGAGCGCACCCGTGTCGGCATAGCGCCAGGTGATGACGCCGCTCAGCGGGGCGGTGACCGTGGCATACGCGGCCAGAGCGCCTACCCGCATGCGGTCGGCATCCGATACCGCGGTTTGCTGCTTAGCTGCCGCGAGTGCGGCTTTCGCGGCGTCGATTTGGGCTTCGGCTGCGAGATCCTTGGAGCGCGCGTCGTCGAGTTCCTGCTCGGCAATCAATCCGGGACGGGCAGTGGAGGCTTGTTGCAGGCGGTTGTAGGCTGCATGCAGAGCGGCATGATCGGACTCGGCCCGAATGACTTCATTTTCCGCACGAACCACTTCGTCCTTACTGTGAAGAAGCTCGGCCTGGGTGCCTTTGAGCTGGGCGTCGAGTTCTGGAATCTCAAGCACCGCCAGTGTCTGGCCGGCACGCACGCGGTCCCCGATGTCCACATAGATATGTTGCACATATCCGGAAACCTTGGCGTGGACTTCAATTTCCTGATAGGGCTGGAATTGCCCGGCCAAAGTGAGCGTGTTCGAAAGCACACCGCGTTTCGCGAGCACCACGGTTGCGGTTGGAATTTCAGCGGCTTTGGGATCAGCATCGCGATCTCTGACGCGATACTCGATGGCAGCAATGAGCGCGACCAGCGCCACGATTCCAACCACAGTCAGGACATACCGTTTAGGCATAGTTACCCTCATCAGTCGAATCTCAGCCTTGGTGGCCAGGCGCTTTCGGACCGGTAAACCCTTAGCAACCGGGTCATTCCTGGTCTGCAGCTTTGCAGTGCTTGGAGATCACACGAATGTCTGTCTGCACGTTTGCCACCTGTAGAGGCACACCATCAATGCCATGAACCGTGTCACTGGGATTACTGCCAGCCTTCTCTGCCCTTACGCCGGTCTTCATCGTTCCCGGCAGCATCTTTCCCTTCACTTCGACCTCGTGGTGGAGATAACTGTCGAGTTTGTTACCTACACCTTTCAGCACATACACCGAGCTGTTCTCTTCGATCAGGATGTAATTTCCACGGTCACCGTCGAGGCACCCGCGAACCGTGGAAACGTGGCGGGCAGGTGCCGCGTTATCGCCACCGGATGCCGGCATGGCAGGCGATTGTTGCGCTATCGCTGCCGCAGCCATGAGCAGAAATACCGTGAAGGCAATCAGATTCTCGGTGCGATTCATACAAGTCCTCCTTTGAACTTGCTTTGGGTTGGCTGATGATCGGATATTTGGCCGGCCAACGGCCCTGGCATACCTTCCGTGCACACTTCGTCTTTCACCCGCCGGTGGGCGACGATCCCCATCATGATTTCTTCATCATTGAAAGGCAGGCTGACGTACATGATGTGTTTGTGCAGGCGCACGTCCACCTCGTGATTGGGAGCAAATGCGAACGGCAGGTATTTTATCGCGGATTCATAACGACCGAGGTATATGTTGCAGTTCAAACGGATTCCGATGTCGTACGAATAATCGCGCGCTTGCAGGGGCGCATCACTCGGGTTGTCGCCAGCATAATTCGAACCGGAAAGGTGCTTCTTCACGCTGACGATGGTGGCGATCTGGTATCCGTCTTCGGCTGCCGGCTTTGCACGCGCGTGCAAAGAGATCAGCAGAACTACACCCACGACGCCTGACAGCAATGATGCTTTTCTCACGGCATTCTCCCGAGAGCGGCCGGAAATCCTATGAGAAGCAGCGCTAAAGGCGGTGCTGCTTTTCCGGAAATGTTGGCCGGTTCGAACTCAAGCGCGCTCCGGGCCAGTGCCCGCGAACCGCATCTCCTCAGTCAATAACCAAGGTCGAGTTCCAGAACAACAACCTAACTAGGGATTCGGGGGAAGATTAGCAGGAAGGAGGAGGCCGATTGTAGAGACTCTCTTCGCTCAGAAGGAGAGTCGGGATCGGTGGTCCCGCAGGCGCGACATGAGGGTAGAACACAGGCGCCTGCTGGGCGGTGTAAACGAAGACCGGCGGTACCCACCGCGCGGCATCCCGAACCATATGCTGCCGCATGGCCTGCGCGGTGTTGGCGTGCGCAGTAACGCCTTGCGGAATCGTCTGGTGGAAGGTGCGAGTCGCCAGACTGACGACCAGGGAAAGCATGACAATAGTGATGAGCGCCCCGCGCAACGAAAGCCCCGGGCCGCACAAGATGTCAGTTTTTCCCGTTTTCTTCATCGTCCAAGAACCAACTCCGCGATTATACAGGCCAGGGAGGCGGACGCAAGGTTACAAAAGCCACCACACGTCCTACAAAATGGATGTAATATGCCGATTAAAGGTTGGTTTTCAAGCACTTCGGGGTCCCAACCTCATGATCCAACTCGCAGGATCATCACTTCTGTGGCTTTGATGAGGGCCGCGGCCGTCTGCCCCGGCTTTAACCGCATCTCGCGGGCGGAGCTTGCCGTGATAATCGAGGTTATTTGCTGACCGCCAATCGAAATCTTTATTTCCGCCATCAATCCGCTGATGCGAACCGCATCGATCCGTCCCACCAACTGATTCCGCCCGCTGACGCGGCGGACCACTTGATCGCGTTCCTTCTCGCTCCGGCCTCGCGTTCTGAAGAGCAGACGGTCAAGTTCACTCTGTGGAATGCGATGATGCCCTCCCGCGGTCGGTATGCTGCGGATTTTATTCTTGTAAATCCACTGCTTGATGGTAGGAAAGCTGATCCCCAGCTGCAAGGCCGCGTCACGGAGCTTCAACAACTCCCCGGTCTTCGCACCGGACTTGCCATTCCTTTTCATTAGACCGAAATCGTACAGTCAACGAAGGATACGGTCAACCCGCTTCCCTCACGCCCGCATGGCTCCCAAGTTCACATCATATAGTATTTAACCGCATATATTTTGACAGCTAAACCGTTCCTTGTGTACACTTTCGATTCTTTAATTATGGAGGCGACAATGCGCAGAACGACTTTATTCCTTGCAGGCGTGGCTCTCTTTTTTTCTTCAAGCTTGACCTTTGCCCAGGATGGCCTTGTAGCCCTCGTTTCTCCCGACGCACAAACGGGGGGATCGTCGACACCCGCAACCGCAACCAATCAGCCAGGCGGTTTCTTTCACGATTGGTTCGCGATGGTCTCGGAAACACAAGCCGAGCAGCCCCACTGGATCACCCCCCTGGCCACGACTACTCCGCGGCTCGAGCAGGAGTTTCGCTACGACATTCAATGGCAGACTCACAACAGCGGCGTCACTACGGACAACTATGGTGTGAGCAAGGGACTGGAAATCATTCCGGCAAAGAATCTCGAGGTCATTCTCGCCGTGCCTCCCTACATCGTGAACAACCCGGACTCTCCCAAGGATGGATTTGGTGACTGGCAGTTCCTGGTGAAGTATCGAATCGCCGCTGGAAATGAGGAGCACGGGAACTATATTTTGACGGCCTTTTACCAGATGACCGTTCCCACTGGGCAAAACCAGGAAGGCGCGTTGAGTCCGGTAATCACTCCCACCATCGCTTACGGAAAGGGCTTCGGAAATTTCGACGTCCAGGGAACGCTAGGCGTAAGCCTGCCCACCGGAAACGTGGATGTCATCGGACACACTTTACCGTGGAACAACACTTTTCAATATCGCATCTACAAGAAGTTTTGGCCGGAGTTGGAAGTCAACTTCAACCACTTTTACGGCGGGAATGGCACTATAGTCCCCACCAGCCACCCCGGCAAAACATTGGTATATCTCACGCCGGGCCTCGTGCTCGGCAGGTTTAAGCTGAAGGATCGTCTCGGTTTCACCGTGGGCGGAGGATTCGAGATCGCCGCGAGCAAATTCCATCCCACTAACCACATACCGATACTGTCGATCCGCTTCCCGTTCTAGATTGACGACAGCCTACTCACTGGGCCGGGCAGGCGGTCAGACGAGAACCGCCTGGTACTCTTCGTAGGCGCCCTTGAAGTCGGTGATCTTGTGGTCTCCCTCGAAGTGCCAAATCCGCGTGGCCACTTCGTCGACCAGGTCCTCGTCATGTGAGACCAGCAGCACCGTCCCCTGATACCGCTGAAGAGCGATGTTCAGCGCATTGATGGATTCGAGGTCCAGGTGGTTCGTGGGTTCGTCAAACACCAGTACGTTGGGTTTTTGCAGCATGAGCTTGCAGAAAAGCAGCCTGGCCGCTTCGCCTCCGGAAAGCACTTCCGTTTTCTTATCACCGTCATCGCGCGGGAATAGCATCTGGCCCAGCAAGCCTCGAATCTCTTCGTGGGCTGCCGCGGGATTCCATTGATGCAGCCATTCGAACGCTGTCATTCCCGGCTGGATCAACGCCCGGTGATCCTGCGCGAAGTATCCCACCGCCGCCTCATGCCCCCAAACGACTTTTCCTTTGCTTAAGAAAGCCCCATCGTAGCCGCTGGTCTTGCGCAGTTCGGCCTCGGGCACGGTCGGAGAGTTCGCCAGCAGGGCGTTTACCAGTGTGGTCTTGCCAGCACCGTTTCGCCCCATCAGAGCAATCTTCTCTCCCCGCAGTACGCTGGCCGTAAAGTCGCGAATCACGTGGGTCTTGCCGTAAGATTTGGTTACGCCTTCCAATTCCAGGATGTGCTTCCCCGAGGGCCGCTTCTGCTCGAATTTCAAGAATGGCCGCTGGATGTTCGACTTCGCCAGCTCCGTTACCTGCAGCCGCTCAACTTCTTTACGCCGCGATTGCACCTGGCTCGACCGCGTACCCGCCGAGAATCTCGCGATGAACTCGTTCAACTGCGCGATCTTTTTGCTCTTCTGTGAGTTCTGGGCCTCGATCTGCGAGCGAACCTGCGTCTTCGCCACCACCATATCGTCGTAGGCGCCCGTATAGGTAATGATGGTTTCGTAATCGATGTCGGCAATGTGAGTGCAAATGCTGTTGAGGAAATGGCGGTCGTGCGAAATGACAATCAGCACGCCGTCATACTGATTCAAGAATCCCTTTAGCCAGTGGATCGAATCCAAGTCGAGGTTGTTTGTGGGCTCGTCGAGCAGCAGGGCCTGTGGATGCCCGAAGAGAGCCTGGGCCAGGAGCACGCGAACCTTCTGTCCGCCTTGTAGCGCGCCCATCTTCTTCCCGTGCAAGTCGTCAGGGATATCGAGCCCTTGCAGCAGCACCGCCGCATCACTCTCGGCGGTGTAGCCGTCTTCCTCGCCGACAATGCCTTCGAGCTCGCCGAGCTTCATCCCGTCGGCATCGGTCATCTCCGGCTTGGCATAGATACGATCGCGTTCCTCGAGCGCCGTCCACAGCCGTTTGTTGCCCATGATGACGGTATCGAGCACGCGGAATTTGTCGAAGGCAAAGTGGTCCTGGCTCAACACTCCAATCTTCTTGGGACGCGCGACCGTGCCCTTCTGCGGTTCGGTCTCTCCGCTCAATAGCGCCATAAACGTAGATTTGCCGGCGCCATTCGGTCCGGTCAGACCATAGCGTTTCCCCTCCGTAAAGCCGGTGGAGACTTCATCAAACAGAATTTTCGCGCCGAAGCGCATCGACACATTGCTGACTGAGATCATGATTTTCCAACGAGACTGCGGGGAATTGCCCTTGACGGCGGGAGCGCAGCTACCTCCTTAAGAATACCACGACCGCAGCATGGCGATGCCGCCGGCTCAACACCGCGGTAATAGGGAACAACGTGTTAGCCTTTTCGGGCGGGGACGTCCTAAACAAACTCATGAATAATCTTGAACCTTCTCATCTCGATCTTCAGGCAATGGCCAAACAAATCATGCTGGCCCAGGGCTTCGAGCCGGATTTCCCTCCAGCTGTCTCCCAGCAATTGGCGGAATTGAAAGCCCACCCGCCGCAGATAAACGACACTGCCGTGCGCGATCTCCGCACTCTGCTCTGGTCCTCCATCGACAATGACACCTCGCGCGACCTCGACCAGATCGAGTTCGCCGAGCGCCTGCCGAACGGCGACATCAAAGTCCTGATTGGAATCGCCGAGGTGGATGCCTTTGTGCCCAAAGGCTCCCCCATCGATCTGCATGCCGCAAAAGAAACCACTACGGTTTACGCCGGGGTGCGAAATTTCTCCATGTTGCCGGAGGAACTTTCGACTGGCGCCACTTCTCTTTTGGAAAACGTCGACCACCTCGCCATCGTCACCGAATTCGTCGCCGGCAAAGATGGCAACATCACTTCTAGTAACCTCTACCGCGCCCTCGTCCGCAACAAAGCGCAACTTGCTTATAACGGAGTGGGGGCGTGGCTCGAAGGCACTGGCCCGGCACCGGCGAAAGTTGCTGCCTCCGCCGATTTGCAGGCCCAACTCAAACTCCAGGACGAAGCCGCACAGGCCCTCAAGACCCAGCGCACCCTCAACGGTGCACTCAACCTCGAGACCACCGAAATCCGTCCCATCGTCCTGAACCAGCAAGTTGTGGATATGGAAACCCACGCCAAGAACCGCGCCACTGATCTAATTGAAGACTTCATGATCGCCGCCAACGGAGTTGTGGCGCGTGCCCTCGAGAACGTGTCATCTCTCCGCCGCATCGTGAAGGTCCCCGAACGTTGGGACCGAATTGTGCAACTCGCCGCTGCTCACGGCGGGAACCTTCCAGCCCAGCCGGACTCGAAGGCCCTCAACGAATTTCTCATCCAGCGGAAAACTGCCGATCCCGACCGTTTTGCCGACGTATCGCTCACGGTCATCAAACTGATGGGCCCCGGCGAATATGTTCTGGAGCGCCCGGGTGATCCTGTGCAAGGGCACTTCGGCCTTGCGGTCCAGGACTATACCCACTCCACCGCGCCCAACCGGCGCTTCGCCGACGTCGTGACCCAGCGCCTGATCAAGGCCCAGCTTTCAGGCCAACCTGCTCCGTATTCCGACACGGAACTAACAGCCATTGCCAGTAACTGCACGCTGAAAGAAGATGCGGCCCGCAAAGTTGAGCGAGAGATGTCGAAACGCCTGGCTGCAGTTGCCATGGCGCACAGGATTGGCGAGACCTTCGATGCCATCGTTACCGGCGTCACTCCGCGCGGGACTTTTGTTCGGGTGCTGCAGCCCCACATCGAAGGCTTACTCGCGTCCGGGGCGCAAGGCTTGGATGTCGGCGACAAGTTGCGCGCGAAGCTGACCCGTACCGACGTTCAGCACGGATACATCGATTTTGCCAAAGCCTAGTAATGTAGGGCGTGCGTTCTTTGCCGTCAGAGGCTTTTGACGCGGAGAACAGCCGCTCTCGGGTTATCCTCTATCTATGCCTTGTTCCTCCCCACCTATCGGAGACCAGAAGTTGATCCAGATCGTGGACGCTGCCCTGGCTGACACCGTGCGCCGCAGCGGTAAGTGGCTGGCCTGCCGTCCCGGCTGTTCGCATTGTTGCCACGGAGTGTTTGCCATTAATCAACTTGATGCCCTCCGCCTGCGCAATGGACTGGCAGAAACCGGGAAGAAAGATCCCGAGCGCGCCGCCCGCATCCGCAAACGCGCTCTCGACACGGTCACCCGGCTCTCCCCCGAATACCCCGGCGACCCCGCCACTGGCCTGCTCGATGAAGCCGATGACGATGAAGATTGCAAACGATGGGATGAGTTTGCCAACGACGAACCCTGCCCTGTGCTCGACCCTGCGACCGGCACCTGCGAGCTCTACGAATTTCGTCCCGTAATGTGCCGCACTTTCGGACCGCCGCTCATGTCGGAAGGCGACCTGGGCGTTTGCGACCTCTGTTTCGACGGCGCAACCGAAGCGGAAATTGCTGCCTGCGAAATGAAGCCCGACCCGGATAACCTCGAAGCTGTCCTGCTCGAGGAACTGGAGAAGACTACGGGCGCTCATGGCGAAACCATCATTGCCTTCGCTCTGGTGCGTGAAACGATCGAGGCGCAAAGGCTTAATTTGGATAAGGCATGATCAGCTTTCTTTCTATTCTCGCCCTGGGATTTTTTCTGGGGATGCGCCATGCCACCGACCCCGACCACGTCATCGCGGTGACAACCATCGTCAGCAATCAACGCAATAGCATGCGGGCGGCGCTGATCGGCGCCTTTTGGGGCGTTGGCCACACCGTCACTATTTTTGTAGTGGGCGCTGGCATCATACTTTTCAATCTCGTGATTCCGGTGCGGCTCGGGCTCAGCATGGAGTTGTCCGTCGCGGTCATGCTGATCATCCTTGGCCTGATGAATGTTGCCGGGTTCCTGCGCTCCATGCCGGCAGCCTCCGCTCCCAATCATGACGGAGAAGAAATCGTCCACTCGCACCCCCACAGCCACGGGAACTACATCCATAGCCATTCTCACAGCCATCAAGCGGAGACCCATCCCCATTCGCTTGATCACACACCGCTAACTTGGCTCGACCGCGTCTTTGGCACACTCGGCCTGTATCGATATCTTCGTCCGCTTGTGGTGGGCATCGTTCACGGGCTCGCTGGTTCAGCGGCTGTGGCCTTGCTGGTCTTGACCACCATCCGAAGCGTCAATTGGGCGATTGCTTACCTGCTGGTGTTTGGCGTGGGCACCATCGCCGGCATGATGCTGATCACCATGAGCATGGCCTCTGCGTTCAAGATGGTGGGACAGGGTCGCGAGAAGTTCTCCCGCCGCCTGGCATTGGCTTCTGGTTTCATTAGTGTCGGCTTCGGACTTTTCGTCGCCTACCAAATCTGCTTTGTGCACGGCCTCTTCACGCCCCACGCCCAATGGACGCCGCAGTAAAACGGCCTTAGCAGATTCAATGACAGGTTTCGGCCAGGCTACTCGACGCGCCTCGTGCATTGCCGGTTGACCGCTTTCCCACCCCGGCTTACACTTCGGACCTGGCCGGACATGTCCTCAGACCCAGCCCATGCCGCAGCTCGCCCGGATCTCGCGACTGAGATGGCGCATGTGCTGTTCCTGGACATCGTTGCGTATTCGCGCCTTCCCATGGAGCAGCAAGCGGGAGTGCTGCGCCGTTTGCAGGAACTAGTCCGGCAAACGCCTGAATTCCCGCGAGCCCAGAAGGCACATCGCCTGATCACCCTACCTACGGGCGACGGTATGGCGCTGGTTTTCTTCAACGACCCAGAAGCCCCGGCCCGCTGCGCCGTCGAGTTGGCACAAGCGATCCGCGCGGAACCGGGGCTGGAACTAAGGATGGGGATCCATACCGGGCCGGTGTACCGGGTTGCCGATATCAACGCAAATCGGAATGTGGCCGGCGGCGGGATCAATTTTGCGCAACGAGTCATGGATTGTGGCGATGGGGGACACATCCTGGTGTCGCAGTCGGTCGCGGACGTTCTCGATCACCTGGACATCTGGAAAAACACCCTGCACGACTTGGGAGAAGCGGAAGTCAAACATGGCGTCCGCATCCACATCTATAACCTCTACACCGACCAGGCAGGCAATCCTGCGCTGCCCCACAAGCTTCGTGACGCCGCGGAGGCGACTCGATTAGCTCGTTCCCGAGTAAAGCGCAAACGAATGTGGTGGTCTTTGGTTTTCGCCGGAGCGCTGGGGCTTGCCATCACGGCCGGATATCTGCGGATGCACCCCCACGCTCTGACCGAAAAAGACACCATCGTGCTGGCTGATTTCCTTAATAACACCGGAGACCCGGTCTTCAATGACGCGTTGAAGCAAGGACTTTCGGTTGAACTGGAGCAGTCGCCGTTCCTGAACATCCTTTCCGACGGCAGAGTGAGCCAGCAACTTCGCTACATGGGTCGCTCCGTCGATGACCGCGTCACCCCGGAAATTGCACTGGAGGTCTGCCGCCGGGAGGGCAGCAAGGTGATGCTGTTGGGTTCGATCGCGAGCTTAGGCAGTCATTACGTGATCGGACTCAAGGCGATGAATTGCCGGAACGGCGATTCCTTGGGCAAGGAACAAGTGGAGGCCGAGCGCCGGGAGGATGTGTTAGCCAAGGTGCATGAGGCGGGAACACGTCTGCGCAATAAGCTGGGCGAGTCGCTGGCTTCCATTCAAAAGTATGACACTCCGCTGGAGCAAGCGACCACTTCATCCCTGGAAGCGTTGCAGGCTTACAGCATCGCGATAAAAATCTGGCGCACCAAGCAGGATGCGGCAGCACTTCCTCTGTTCAAGCGTGCGGTCGAACTGGACCCACACTTCGCCCTCGCTTATGCGGATTTGAGCCTCATGTATACAGACCTCGGAGAAGCAGACTCCTCTGCCGAGTGCGCCCAGAAGGCCTACGAACTACGTGAGCGGGTGACCGAACGTGAGAGGTTTTCGATCGAGTCGACCTATTACCAGTCGGTTACGGGCGACCTCGAAAAGGCCGCCCAGGTCAACGAGCAGCGGAAACAGACCTATCCGCGCAACCTGGCGCCATACATTAACCTCGGGGTTATCGACTCCGCCATGGGAAGGCTTGAACCGGCTCTGGCCCATGATCTCGAGGCCATGCAACTGGAAACTGACACAGCCGCAGTGTATGCCAATCTATCGGCCGATTATCTCAACCTGAATCGCTTGCCGGAAGCAAAAGCTGTTCTTGAGCAGGCCCACGCCAAGAAACTGGATGAATCGTTGTTGCCGAACTGGTATCAACTGGCGTTCCTGGAAAACGACGAGCCGGGCATGTCGAAGTACGCTTCCGCTGCGCTCGGCACCGGGAACGAAGATGGATTGCTTTCGAGCCAGGCGGACACTGAGGCCTTTCACGGTCGACTGGGCCGGGCTCGAGAGTTCTCTCGCAGGGCGGTGGCGGCAGCCGTACGTGAAGGCGCAAAGGAAACCGCAGCTACCTGGCAGGCGATCGCCGCCCTGCGGGAGGCTGAGTTCGGAAACGCAGCCCAAGCCAAACAGGAGGCCGCCGCTGCCCTTGCCCTCGCCCCCACCCGCGATGTCCGCGTCACCGTAGCTCTGGCGCTGGCCCGCGCCGGAGACGTCGCCCGGGCGCAGAGCATGGTCAATGATCTCTACAAACAGTTTCGCACTAACACCTTGGTGGTCAACTATTGGCTGCCGAGCATCCGCGCGGCCATCGCACTCCGGGAAGACAACGCCCCACTTGCCATCGGATTCCTGCAAGTCACAGCCGCCTACGAGTTGGGCGGGGCGCCACCGCCATTCTCCTCGGGAGCAACTATGTATCCGGTCTATTTGCGTGGCCAGGCGTATCTGGCACAGCAGAAGTGGAGTCAAGCAGCGGCGGAATTCGAGAAGATACGAGCCCACCGCGGCCTCGTCTGGAATTTTTCCACCGGCGCCTTGGCCCAACTCATGCTAGGGCGGGTCTATGCTGGACAATCTGATTTTGCCGCGGCCAAGTCGGCGTACCACGATTTCCTGGATCTTTGGCAGGGCGCCGATTCCGACGTTCCCATCTTTCGCGCCGCCCAAGCCGAATCCGCGAAACTGAAATAAGGATCGCGCCCCTGGGCCCACGCCTATCCTGGACAGTGAGTCTTAAGCGGCGGTACGGCCTTTCCTCCCACCCGATCTGGTACCTGAGTGCTCGGGGGTTTGGGGGCAACGCAAGAGGCGTGAGTGTGTCCTCTAGAGTCGGTGAAGCTCCCAGCAAAGAAGCCGCTGTTCGTGATACCACTCAGGCTGGAACTAACCGCGCCCGGAAAGTCCAGAGTCATGTATTGCTTCTTGGCAGGCAAGCCAGCCCACGCGTGTGTAACATTTGCGGCGTCAACGTAAGAGCCAACCACTTCAGCCAAGTCGTTGATACCGAAAATGAGTGTTGCTACGGCAGCCGGGAACTCGACATCCGTGTAACGGCCATTATTGGCGGAGGTCAGCAGGAACCCGTGCGCCAGTTGATTGGGGCCGGTATTGCCCCAGCTACCGGAGATTTCGCCGGTCGAGTTTACATCGCTCGCAACCGTGCTCACGGACTTTGGATAAACCAGATCCGTGAAGTTTCCACCAAGTAGCGAGAAGCCAGCGGTGTTTCCGTTGGAGTCGTACCATGCTCCGACAATCTGCTGGCTCTTGTTGATCCCGTACGCCTGGGTCTGTGCCGCACCGGGAAAATCAATGGGCGTGAAGGTGTTCGGAGAAACGAACTGGAAGCCGTGAGAAACACCGCTGGAGTCCACGTAAATACCTACCACCTGGTTAGCATCGTTGATGCGCGTCAGAACGGTGGAAATGGCCCCGGGATAGTCAAGGTTCTTAAACTTACCGGTGGGCAGAAGGGCGAACCCATGGGTCACGCCGCTCGCATCCGTATAGCCACCTACCAGGACCCCCGCTGTGTTGATGCCGCTGGCTTCCGTGAACGTGGCGCCGGGATAGTCGTAGGAAGTGAAAGTGTAGGAGAGCGAAGACGGCGTCTCCTCTCCATATATGACGACGACGGGCGAAAGCACCGCTAACGCTACAATCGCGAGAACAGAGGAGAACACTTTGCATGGGAGATTGCGAACTGATCCAAACCTGTCGGTCATAGAGACACCTCGCGTTTTAAGTGGTGTTGCCGGGGGATTGAACTGCGGGAGGACCTACCCGCGTAATTTCTTTCTTCTTTTCAAGAGCGGCAGCCATTGTATACCCGTCCCGGGCTGTTTTCGACAGAATTGTTGATATCTTAGGAGTTAACACGCCATCCAATTCTTGACCGGGGACTGAGCGTTGACCCTTCACGGTCAATCGTGCCGCGATGCAGCGTCCGATATACTGCACCTTTGAAACTTTGCGGATCTTAACGCATGGCAGAGATGGCACTATCTCCCGGTGTGAAGCTGGCTTGGCGGGTCGCCGGCGACCTGGCTTTCCAGGAGAAGGACCCGCTTATTGAACCCAGGCATCTTTTCTTTGGAATTTTCTCGCTCGGAAAGTTGGTCGCCGCCGCGGAAAAGGGGCACAAGAAGGACGACCTGGTAGTGGGCGTAAAGCCCGAAGCCGACCAACTGGACGAACTAGCCCGCCGGCGCGGTCTTGATATTCCTTCGATTCGCCGGGCAGTGCGGCGTACTTCCGCGGCACGCGCGCCGAAGAGTTCGAGCGCTTTGCCTCACGGCCAAGCCCTCAGCCGGTCGGACGCTTCCCGGCACATATTTGAACAAGCTGCCACCCAAGGGTTCCCCGTACTAGACGTGCCATCCCTGCTGCGAGCGTTGCTTCAAGCTCATGATTCTGGAATCGAAGAGGCAACCGCGGCCATGCAGGTAGGCCTCTCGGCCATTCTGCGAGAACTGCAGCCGATCGAGTCGCTGACCCAACTGGTCTCCATGAGTCTTGATCCCCGAATGACTGACCTCGACACAGTGGTGTCCCAGGAGTTCCGCGAGGCAGTTCAGGTCACCGAGGCCGTCGATACCCGGTTTGCAATGCAGTCTTACCAAGCGGCGGCCCCACAGGCCCTTGACTCCATCAGACGGTTGACTGTATTGAGCGAACTCACCTGGGAATTCGGTACTCAAGGACTGCTGGAGCCTATGCTGCAAAAGGCCGTAGAGCAACTGCTGCGCCTGGTGAGCACCGGGGAACGTTGCGCAATCCTGGTAAATGACGCCACCGGCAGCGAACTCCTGTTGAAGGCGCACGGTCCTCTGGGCACGGTTCCCATGATCAGCATGACCTCCGCGAAGCGTGCCATTGCCGACCAGAAGGGTTTCATTTGGAACCGTGGAAAGGAAATGACCCGAACTCAAAAGGAATCGAAGGTTGAGTCGGGAATGTATGTTCCCCTAGTGGTCAATGGTCAGGCCATCGGCGTAATTTGTATCGATTGCACTTGCGCCCCACAAAGTTTTGGGAAAGACGACTTGCTGCTGGTGACCTCGCTGGCCCATCAGTTGGCGCTGGCGATCGCAAACCAGCAACTCCTGCTTACGCTGAAGCAGAACACCGACGTTCTCGAAAGGCTGCTGACCAACTTCTCCCCCAAAGTGCGGACCCGATTGCTACAGCGTGCCCAGATGGGCCGGTTGCGCCTGGGAGGTGAGCAGTCGGTGGTTTCGGTGCTGTGCGCGGACATCCGGGGCTTTACCCAATTGACTGCCGGCATGCCCACCGACGATGTGGTTTCTTTGCTGAACGAGTATTTCGCTGCGCTGACGGAGTGCATCTTTCGCAATGATGGCACAATCGATAAGTTCGTCGGCGACGCCATTCTGGCGGTTTTCGGCAGTCCGGAAGCGGATCCTCAACATTGCCGGAAAGCGGTCGTGGCAGGAATGGAAATGCAGGAAGCGGCGCGGGAAGTGAGCAAGCGGCGCAAGGCGAAATCAGAGGTCAGTTGCGAGATCGGGATTGGGATCCATACCGGGCAAGTCCTCCACGGCTTCATCGGGTCGCCGGAACGGATGGAATTCACCATCATCGGAGAGGCCGTGAACCGTACCGCCCGCTATTGCGACGGTGCCAAAGGGGGCCAAGTGCTGATCAGCCCGGAAATCTACCAGCATTTGTGGAACGCGGTCGAGGTGCAACAGATTTCAATTCCCACCAAGCACGAGGGCGATTTCGTCGCTTACCGTGTGCAGCGCGTCCGTGATCCGGGAGAGCGCACTGTTATAAGTTCCTGATGTCGTCTCTCAGTTGGTTGGGTTCCGCGGGAACTTCAGGTATGGCAGGCGCACATTTCGAATCACAACTTGATCCGACCGAATCTTGGCGGGCGCTTGAAAATCTGGAACTCCACACGGTCCGCCAGCTCCGCAAGCAGCGTTCACGGCCCCGGCGGTAACGAAGTCATCTTGATCGACGCCATCTCCGCTGACTCCCAACCCACCGACCAGCACGCCATTCCGATAAAGCGGCAGGCTTCCCGGGAAGAAGACGATTCCGCTCATGTTGTTTGTGTTAGGCGCTCCCGGCTCCGATCCCTGGGTGCAAGGATTTGCGGTATCGTGCAGATACAACTGAAAAAACGGGCCGTCACCTGATCCATCGATTCCCGGCGGAAACAGCGGCTGGGCTCCGAAACTCACCGGGCGATTGGTGATGGCGGTCCCGATGGGCACGCCGGGCAAATCACGCACCCCGGTAGTACTGAACCAAATCACGTTACGGGCCTTGGAGGCCGCCACGTCGGTGCTGAATATGGTTCCGTCAGGCATGCGGTACAGGCCCAGAAGCGTGCCGTCGAGGTCCGAGACAGCAATCGTCATCCTTGCCTTGGAGTCGGGTGGCAGGCGGATGACTGCTCGCGTTGTGTTCGCCGTCGCTATGGCATTCATGATGATCTCGTTGACGTCGCTCTGCGAAAGCATGGTGCCAGCATTGGGGCCGACCAGGAATTTTTCAGGCGGCAACACGCCCGCCTTCGGAGGTACGCTGTAAGAGCCAGCCAAGGTACCTGCAGACGTGCCAGCCGGTCGCGTCGTTTGATTTACGAAAGGCAATGCGATGCCCCCGATGATCACGACTCCCGGCGGCGGAAGCTGAGAGATGCTGGGAAGGAACCCGGAATTCTTCGAACCTGAGTAGGCAGCGTATTCGGCGATCTCAGGCGATGTGCTCACCACGCCAACGCCGCCGACTACTCCGCCATTGAACAGAGGTACGCCGCCGGGATTGACCGCGAGCGGGTCACTATCGTTCGTGTCCGCCTTGCCCGTAATAATCCCCAGGCCGGGTTTGGTGCCATCGATCGACCGCGATGGATTTAGCATCTTTCCCTTGATGAAATTGGCGCTAAGGGTACAGCCGCGGTTGGTGTTTTCGATTCCGTACAGATCGGCATTCGCGGTGCCAGCAACTCCCGGCGGAAAGTGAATGCCGCTGATAAATCGCACTGTGCGGGAAGAGAGTGGCGCCTGATCGTTGCTGAAGAAGGCGGCCGTGCGGGCCAGGCCGACCGCCAGTTCGTCCGCTGGCACCACCTGGCCAAAATTTCCCATCGACGTAGTTGGGGCTCCCGGCGTTTCAAACACGGCAAGGATATTTCCACCACGATCCACAACCGCGACCACCATAGGAGCATCGACGGAGGTCACAGCATTCTGCACAACCTTGGTTACATCGGAGACGCCAAGCGGGATCACTACCGCTGGAGGATCAGACGAGTTCGAAGCTGAAGACCCGCTCCCACTCCCGCCACCGCAGGACAAGCCGAGAAGAAGGGTTACACAGACCACCAGGTAGAACCCTAAAATAGAGAGCGCCTTGGTCCTGGTCGTCATAGTTCGAACCGGTTCATGGGAGTCTCAGGACTTCGCCGCTGCCGCAGGCTTCGCGGTGTGGTTGTCATTCAGCCTCCACTTTCTGCCATCGCGGGCAAGCAACTCATCGGCTTCTTTCGGTCCCCAGGCGCCTGCGGGATAGTTGGGAAAAGTTCGTGGACGCAGCGCCGTCCACACGTCAAGAACCGGAGCCACCACACTCCAACCTGCTTCCACCATGTCCGCGCGTTGGAACAGCGTAGCGTCCCCGATCATGCAATCGTGCAGCAGCCTCTCGTAACCAGTGCTGGGAGAGCTGCCGAAATAATCCGAATAGGCAAAGCTCATGTCCACATTTCCCAGGCGCATAATCGGGCCGGGGAACTTTGCGCCAAAACTGAGGGAAATGCCTTCCTCAGGCTGAATGTGGAGCACCAGAATGTTTGGTGAAAGACTCTCCACCGGCGTGTCACGGAACAAAACAAACGGAGCGCGCCGGAACTGGATTGCAATCTCGGTATGCCGTTGCGGCAATCTCTTTCCCGTTCGCAGGTAGAAGGGAACACCCGCCCAGCGCCAGTTATCGATGTGAAGCTTCATTGCTACGAACGTTTCGGTGGCTGAGTCCGGATTCACACTGGGTTCCGAGCGATACGCGGCCATACGCTTCTCAGGGTCGTGCCCGTCGCCATACTGCCCCCGAACCGCGTGGGTCAGCACGTCCTCCGAACTAAGCGGCTGGATGGCGTGAAGGATTTTCGATTGTTCGTCTCGTACCGCATCCGCCTGGAACGATATTGGAGGCTCCATGGCGGTGAGAGAGATCAATTGCAGGATGTGATTCGGCACCATGTCGCGCAAGGTGCCGGACTGGTCGTAGTATCCACCACGCTGCTCGACACCTACGGTCTCAGCCACCGTAATTTGCACATGATCAATATAGCGCCGGTTCCAGATCGGCTCAAAAATGCCGTTGGCAAAGCGAAATGCCAGAATGTTCTGTACAGTTTCCTTCCCCAGATAGTGATCGATGCGATAAATCTGCTTCTCCCGCACCACCTGCAACAGGTCGCGGTTGAGCTTGCGCGCCGAATCCAAGTCTCGGCCGAAAGGCTTTTCAACGATGATGCGGCGCCACTGCTCACCGTCGTTGGGAACCAGGCCGGCAGCGCCCAACTGCTGCACGATAGGAGCAAAAAACGTAGGCGCCGTCGCCATATAGTAAAAGTAGTTTTCCCGGCAGCCGTGGTCTTTGTTCACCTTGTCCAGCAGGTCGCGAAGCTGAGCATAAGCTTTGGGGTCGCCGAACTCGCCAGCCATGTAGTAAAGCCGCCGGATGAACCACTCGGTCACGTCATCGTTCAAGGCGCAGGTTCCGAATTCCTTGATGTCTTGCCGAAATTTATCGCGGAACTGGTCGGTGGTCATGGCCTCGCGTGCCAACCCGATCACCGCAAACTCCCGCGAGAGCAGGTTTGCAGCCGCTAGGTTGTAAAGCGCGGGCATCAGCTTGCGTCGAGTGAGGTCCCCGCCTGCGCCGAAGATCACCATCACGCAGGGATCTCCCGGCCTCCCCACACTTTCAGTCGTCATTTCCGCCAGACTCGAAACGCTCATTTCCGCCGCCCCCCTTCGACCGACTTCAACGCACCCGTCCGAGACTAATCCGCAGCCACAGATTTGGGCTCCACGTGTCCGCCGAACTTCTGCCGCATTGCGGACAATACCTTTTCCGCGAAGGTATGCTGCTGGCGCGAGCGGAAGCGAGTGTAAAGCGCGGCCGACAGAACCTCGGTCGGAACCGCCTCGTCGATCGCAGCCATGATCGTCCACCGCCCCTCACCCGAGTCCTGCACCACACCGGTGTAATTGGATAGATCGCGGTTCTCCGCCAGGGCCATCGCCGTAAGATCCAGCAGCCACGAACCGACTACGCTGCCTCGACGCCACAGTTCGGTAATATCCGCGTTGTTGAGGTTGTAACGGTATTCCTCAGGAAGTGCGGCGCTGTTGGCGTTTTGGAAGATGTCGAGGCCTTCCGCATAGGCTTGCATGAGCCCGTATTCGATTCCGTTGTGCACCATCTTGACGAAGTGTCCGGCGCCGGAAGGGCCACAATGCAGATAACCGTCCTCGGCAGTTCCTGGCATTTTGTCTCTGCCCGGAGTGCGCGCAACCTCTCCGCGACCGGGAGCCAGCGTCTTGAAAATCGGGTCGAGCGCTCGTACCGCAGATTCTGGACCTCCGATCATCATGCAATAGCCGCGGTCGATGCCCCAAACGCCGCCGCTGGTGCCGACATCCACATAGTGAATGCCTTTCTTGGCCAGCATTTTGGAGCGGCGGACATCGTCCTTGAAGTAGGAATTGCCGCCGTCGATGATGGTGTCACCGGCGCTCATTTTTTCCGACAACGCAACCACCGTCTTTTCGGTTGGATCGCCGGCCGGCACCATCAACCAAGCGACTCTTGGCGCTTTGAGCTTGGAGACGAAGTCGTCCAGCGACGACGAAGCGATCGCTCCTTCGCCAGCCAATTGCTTTACATTGTCGGGACTAAGGTCTGACACTACCAGTTGATGTTTTCCCCGCATCAGGCGCCGCGTCATGTTGGCGCCCATCTTGCCCAAGCCAACCATTCCTAATTGCATATCTCTCGCTCCTCTTCATCATTATCATTAGGCTAATGCCTGCGCAATTGCTGCTGCCAATTTCTCGAGGCCAGCGGCCACATCAGACCCCAGGTGGGCCCGCAGGGCACGTCGCTTGCGCTCCACCAGCACCTGGAAGTCACCCCGCGCCTGCGCCGCCTTCACCACTCCGAAGGTGAATTTCCGCCCCGGTACGGCCACGTCGGCTGCGTCGTCACATGTGACCTGCAGCACGACGCCGCTGTTCGGACCGCCCTTATACGCCTGACCAGTCGAGTGCAAGAACCTCGGGCCGAATCCAAGGCAAGTAGCCACGGACTTCTTGTCGCGAACTTTGTGCCGGATGCCCTGCAACTGCTGTTCGTGTTTGTCGTTCATTTGCACATACGCCAACAATGCAAAATAATCGCCCGCACCTAACCGATTGAGATGGGCCTTCAGATAAGCGGCGAGCGACTTATTCCCTCCCGCCGCTTTGGCCAGAGCCGCGCTGTTGGCATCGTCGGTGAACAGTTTGATCCCGCCGTCTTCCAGGATGGGCTGCTCCGCCGGCAGCTTGCCAGTTTTCTCGTACGCGTCGGTCAGGTTGCGGGTCGCAATCTTGCTGGCCTCCACGTCCGGCTGATTGAAGGCATTGATGCCGATGATGGAGCCGGCGACTGCTGTGGCAATTTCCCAGCGGAAGAATTCCTGGCCCAGATCGTAGATATCAGCGACCCCGATCCGAACCACGGGATGCCCCGCCGCCTCAAGTGCCTGGAGCTTGGCTTCCTGTGCCGCGTCCGAGGCCGACACTAGCTTCAGATACACAAATACCCGGTCGTTGCCGTAAACCGCGGGCGCTCCGAGTTCCTCACGGTCAACCGGAATCAGACCGTGCCCCTCTTTCCCCGTGGACTCGGCCAGCAACTGCTCTAGCCAGGCCCCGAGGTCGTGAACCTCCGGCGACGTAATGATGGTTACTTTGTCTCGCCCATCTTTCGCAGCCACTCCCAGGATGGTGCCTAACACCAGCCCGGGGTTCTCCTCCAGCGGCACACAGGATGCACAAGCGTGCACCATCTCTTCGGTGCGATCGAGGAATCGCCGGGTGTCCACGCCCATGACGGCTGCCGGCACCAGCCCAAAATCAGAGAGCGCCGAATAGCGGCCGCCGATGCTCGACAACCCGAAAAAGACGTGCCGGAAATTATCGCCCTCGGCTACATGTTGCATCTTGGAACCGGGGTCGGTGATGGCGATGAAGCGGGAACCGGCCTGCTCATTGCCCACCACCTTGCGGACGCATTCCATGAAATATTCTTTGAAGATATTCGGCTCCAGGGTGCTTCCTGACTTGCTGGAGACGATGAACAAAGTCTTCGCCAGATCCACTTTCTTCTCGAAAGCCTTCACTTGTGCGGGGTCGGTGGAATCGAGGACGTGAAACTCGGGATGAGCCGGGTTTCTCCCGTACGTCACCTGCATCACTTCTGGACACAAGCTGGACCCGCCCATCCCTAATAGAAGTGCGTGAGTAAAACCCCCATTCCGCGCTTCCTTCGCGATGTCCGCCAGGTGTTGGGTGTGCGCAAGCTGATCGTCGGTGATGCCGAGCCAACCCAGCCAATTGGCTTCATCGGTGCCACTCCAAAGCGTAGCGTCCCGCTGCCACAAACGCCGCATCTTGCCCCCAGTGCGCCACTCGTCAATCGAAGCGGTAGCTGCCGCCGCCAGTTTCGGGGACAGAACGTAGGTCAGCCGATTCACCTTGGCAACAAGCGATGGGCGGTTGGTACGATCCACGGCCTTCAGCAACTTGTCAAAAGCGTCCGCAAACAGCACCAGGCCTTCATCCAGCAGTTTCCCGGTCACCGCTTCCATGGAGACGCCCAGCTCGCCGAGAGTCTGCATGGTATCGTTGGCGGCCTCGACGTCCTCTTCCAGACTCGAACGCACCTTGCCATGTTCGCGAAAAGCTGAGAAAGTCGGCGGGGGAATGGTGTTGACCGTGTCCGCCCCGATCAACTCCTCAACGTACAGTACGTCGCGATAACTCGGGTTCTTGGTACCGGTGCTCGCCCACAACAAACGTTGCGTCTGTGCACCCTTGGCGGCAAGCTTCTTCCAACGCTCACTCGAAACAATTTCCTTATAGCGCTGATAGGTGAGCTTCGCGTTGGCGATGGCAACTTTACCCAGGGTGCTTCTGGCCAGCGCTCGTTCACTCGCTTTGTTGGAGGTTTTCAGTTTGGCGTTCAAGAGAGCGTCGACCATGGAATCGATGCGGCTAATGAAGAAACTCGCGACACTGGCGACTCCGCCGACATCTTTGTTTTGGGCAGCCAGTTTCTCGAGCCCGGAAATGTAAGCCTCCGCCACGCGTTCGTAGGCTGCTTGCGCAAATAACAGTGTGACGTTGACGTTGATGCCTTCGCTGATCAGTTGTTCGATCGCAGGAATGCCTTCGGGCGTGGCAGGCACCTTGATCATCACGTTTCCGCGTCCCACCGCCTTCCATAACCGCCGGGCTTCGTCGAGGGTTCCACGCGTATCGCGAGCCAGCGTCGGGGACACTTCCAGGCTCACGTAACCATCGCGCTTCTTGCTCTGCTGGTAGATGGGACGCAGCACGTCGGCCGTGTCCTGAATGTCACGGATGGCCAATTGCTCATAGCGCGCTTTGGCGTCAAGGTCCGGATTCTTCTCCAGCTCTTTCAGGAAATCTGCATAGTCCGAGCTGCCGGTGATGGCTTTCTCGAAGATGGAGGGATTCGAGGTCACGCCCCGCAATCCGTCTTCATCCAGGAAATGTTGCAATTCTCCGCTGGTGATGAGGCTGCGGCGAATGTAATCCAGCCATACCGACTGACCGTACCGCAGCAGGTTCTTCAGCGGATTCCCGTTGGCTTCGGTTCGAAAAGCGATGGCTGCTTCCATATTTTTCTCCATTCGACGAATACTGCGGGAGCTATCTAGCTCCGTTAAGTGTTTCTTTGGCGGCGGAGACGATGGCTTCCGGCGTGAAGCCGTATTTCTTCTGCAATTCCTTCAGTGGCGCAGAGGCACCGAACGTCTTCATCCCGATGCGGCGTCCTTTCCGCCCGACATACTGCCCCCACCCGAAGATGGATGCTTGCTCCACGGAAACCCGGGCCTCCACATCGGAAGGAAGCACGCTCTCACGATACGCTTCGCTCTGATGCTCGAAAACCTCCCACGACGGCATACTCACGACTCGCGCCTTGATGCCTTCCGCTTTGAGCGTTTCAAACGCGGCTACGGCCAGATACACCTCGCTGCCGCTCGCCATCAGGATCACTTCAGGCTTGCCGCTTGAGGCATCTGCCAACACGTAAGCGCCCTTCGCCAGTCCCGAAGCCGGAGCGTACTTCGAGCGATCCAACGTCGGCAAGGCCTGGCGCGCCACAATCAGCACGGCGGGGTCATGGCGCAATTGCAGAATAAACTTCCAGGCTTCGAGCGTTTCATTGGCATCGCCCGGCCGCAGTGTGATCAGCCCTGGAATTGCGCGCAGCGAAGCCAACTGCTCCACGGGTTGGTGGGTCGGGCCATCTTCGCCGACTCCGATGGAATCGTGAGTGAAAATGTAGATTGTCGGAATTTCCATTAACGCGGCCAACCGGATGGCAGGTCGCGAGTAGTCGCTGAAGATCAGGAAGCCGGCACCGAATGGTCGAATTTTCGACAGCGCAAGTCCATTTAGAATCGAGGCCATCGCGTGCTCACGGATTCCGAAGTGGAGATTGCGGCCCCCATAACTGCCAGCCAGAAAGTCTCCCGCTCCGTCGAAGGTGAGCCGGGTTTTCGTCGAGGGAGCAAGGTCGGCCGCGCCACCAATCAGCCACGGTATATTCTTTGCGAACGCATTCTCCACTTTCGCCGAGGCGTCTCGGCCAGCCACTCCCTTTTCGTCGGGCGGGAAAACCGGGAGATTCTGATCCCAGCCGGCAGGCAGCTTGCGAGTTTGCATCTGGTCAAGCTGCAAAGCGAGTTCGGGATACTTCTTCTCGTATTCCTTTAACTGTGCCATCCAACTCTGCCGCTGATCATGTCCACGTTCGCCAACACCTGCCTGGAAGTGTTCATACACACCCTCGGGTATGTAAAACTTGGCGTTCTCAGGCCAGCCATAATTCCGCTTGGTCAGCCGGATTTCCTCCTCGCCTAGCGGTTCTCCGTGAGCGGCGCTGGTGTCCTGCTTGTGGGGCGATCCGTAGGCGATATGGCTGTCCACAATGATGAGCGTGGGCCGGTCGGTGGTTTTTTGAAATGTCTTGAAGGCCCGTGCGAGCACTTCCTGATCATTGGCATCGCCGACGCGGGTCACATTCCAGCCGTAGCCGATAAACCGGGTCGCGACGTCATCGCTGAACGCCCAGGACGTGTTGCCTTCGATGGTGATCTTGTTGTTGTCATAGATCCAGCACAGATTGGAAAGCTGGAGATGCCCCGCCAACGAGGCCGCTTCGCCCGAAACTCCCTCCATCATGCAGCCGTCTCCGCAAAGCGCGTAAACGTTGTAGTTGAACATTTCAAAATCTGGCCGATTGAAATGCTCGGCGAGCCATTTGCCAGCCATAGCCATGCCCACGCTGGTTGCTACGCCCTGTCCGAGTGGCCCGGTAGTGGTCTCAATTCCCGAAGTCCAGCGGTATTCGGGATGTCCCGGACATTTGCTATCCAACTGACGAAACCGCTCCAGGTCGGACGGCTTCACCGACAGTTCTCCGAGCCGTTCGTAAGCGGAGTCGACTGCCTTCACCTGGCAGAGGCACAGCATGGAATACAGCAACGTCGAGGCATGGCCCATCGAAAGCACAAAGCGATCACGGTTGGGCCAGATGGGATCCTGGGGATCAAAACGCAGAACTCGCTGCCACAGCGCGTACGCTACCGGCGCCATCGCCATCGGCGTGCCGGGATGGCCAGAGTTGGCCTTTTGCACCGCATCCATGCAAAGGGTGCGAATGGTGTTGATACAGAGCTCGTCCAACTGGGCGTTGGTTAGCACCACTTGCGGATTTGCAGCCATAAGCACCTCGCGGATTCTTGTGTTGATTGCCCGACCAACCTCGCTGAACGGATATGACTAGAGCCAGCTCTTCAAATGCGCCGCGTTACAGCCGCGTCCCAAAACCACGACTTCCATCCAGCGCCGCAAACCGTTAGGGATGGACCAGGAATCAGAGAGAACGGCCAGATTCACGATTATCCGTGCCGCCCATTATCCGCCCCCTTGGGACAAAGTCAAGCAACCCTTGCTGCCGCGCCATGGTTGTGATAGGACTTAGCCCCATCCGGTTGTGGTCATAAGAAAGCGATATCAGTTCTGGCGATGAAGATGGACCTGGCGCGAGCGTCACTGTTCATGAGGTCATGGCCTTCTTACGCCGCCTTCTTGTGCATTCTGGCATTGCCAGTTGCGGGCCTGGGCCAGGAGAAGTCCGGCGTTCCTCCAACCTCTTCGGCGCAGCGGATTCCCGGCCACATTCCCCGCAACGCCGCGTCCCTGCAAGGTAGGGTAAGCGACTCGCAAACCAAGCTGGGCATCCCCGGAGTCAAGATCAGCCTGCTGCAGGGAGCCGTTGCGGTTGGCGAAACATTGACAGATGCAGAGGGCGTCTTCCGATTATTGGATCTGGCGCCGGGAAGCTACGAACTCAAGGCTGAGAAAGATGGATTTCAGCTCGTCGATCTCGCCGGTCTCCGAATTAAGGGTCCGGAAACCAAGAATCTCGAGTTAGCTGCGACAGCTGGCGGGACCATCCCGACAAAAGGGCCATCCGGGATTCCCGGCGCTGTACCCTCGCCCCCGGCGCAACCGCCATCGCCGACCGGCTCTTATCCTGGACTGCGAACCGCACAACCGTCTTCATCGCCTGGGCCGCTGGGAATTGCTCCCGAGCAAGTGCCGCCAGACTCGGCAAACTTCGCCAAGGAACCCGATCGCTGGGATGTCCCCATGCCGGCGTGGGACCGTTACGGCAAAGGCGGCGAGTTTCCCTACACCAAGCATCATTGGTACGACCCGTTCAATCGCAACCGGCTCAAGGGAGACCAACCGATCTTCGGCCAGACTTGGTTCTTCAACTTCACCGGGACGAGCATCACCGGTTTGGATGTGCGCCGCCTGCCTGTGCCCAGCGGTGTATCCGCCGAGCAAGCCGACAGCGCCGACTTCTTCGGCCGCGGTGAACAGGGTTCCGCCTCGCAGAGTTTTCGTTTGTCCTTCGATCTGTTTGAAGGGGACACGAGTTTTCGCCCGATTGATTTCCGCATTCGCTTTACGCCGGAATTCAATCTGAATTTTCTGCAAACGCGCGAGCGCGGGCTGGTCAACATTGACGTTCGCGACGGCACCAACCGCTTCGACACCCACATCGGTCTGCAAGAAGGATTTGTCGAGGCCAAGATCCATGACCTGGGGCCAAACTTCGACTTTGTCTCCATCCGCGCGGGGATCCAGCAATTCGTCAGCGATTTTCGCGGCTTTATTTTCGCCGAGGAGCAGCCCGGAGTCCGCGTCTTCGGAAATCTGCGTTCCAACCGGATCAACTACAACCTCGCGTATTTCTATTTTCTGGAGAAGAACACCAACAGCGGCCTGAATACCTTCGAGCCTCGCCATCAACAGGTTTACATCGGGAACGTGTACATCCAGGACTCGTTTTTCAAAGGTTACACCACGGAATTCAGTTTCCATTACAACCGCGACGATCCCACGATTCACTTCGACGACAATGGATTCCTCGTTCGGCCCGCGCCGGTCGGGCTGGTAGTAAACGATGGCATTCTTCAGCACGGCATTCGCGCCTACTATCTAGGCTGGGCCAGCAACGGTCATATCAAGCGGCTGAATGTGAGTCATGCTTTCTATCAGGCGCTGGGTCATGACACTCTCAATCCCATCGCGGGGAGGCGCGTCGACATCAACGGCAGAATGGCGGCGCTGGAATTGTCGGTCGACAAGGATTGGGCACGCTTCCGGACGTCTTTTTTCTGGGCCTCCGGCGACTCCGCTGATCGCTCTAACGCGCTCGGACTGAGCGGGCGCAGTGGAACCGCGCACGGCTTCGACACCATCGTGGATGAAACCCAGTTTGCCGGTGGCGCCTTCAGCTTTTTCGATCAGCAAGGCATTCGCCTGACCAGCACGGGAGTCGCGCTCACCAATCCCGGCAGCCTGCTGGTCAGCCTGCGCAGCAACAAAGAGGAAGGCCAGGCGAATTTCGTTAACCCCGGAGTTTACATATTCAACGTTGGCGCTGATTTCAATGTGACCCCCAAGCTGAAGGCTTTCGTCAATGCGAACTATCTTCAGTTTGACCGGACCGAGCCCCTGCAAATCCTCCTGTTCCAAAATCACATTCGGCACAGCATTGGCACGGATACGGGGATTGGCCTTCAATATCGGCCGCCATTGACTGAAAATATCGTGATCACGGCGGGAGTATCGAACCTAGTACCGGGCGCAGGATTTGAAGACATCTACAACAAGCGAGTGTTAGTCTCCGGCTTTACAACCATAAAGCTGACGTTCTGAGCTTAAGCTATGCAGCGTTTTTCTTGGCAACGATTAGGACAAGTGCTGGCAGCAGCAACATTCGTCTGTGCAGCCCTGGCTCTGTTCGACCTTCCCGGCAAGACTGCTGCGCCAGTGCATGTCGCAGAATTCCTGCCACAGACAGGCGTTGAACAAAGCTCGCCCGGGCTTGGAGACTCGCTAGAAGAAGCGCAGCAGAGATCGGCAGGTTGTGTAACCTGCCATAACCCCATGGACAGTCCGACCATGCACACCCGGGGAACTGTGCGCCTGGGTTGCACAGACTGTCATGGAGGAGATGCCGAGACCGCGCTACCCGCCGGTGTTGCGCAAGGCTCGCCGCAGTACCAGGAAATTACCCGGCAGGCGCATCCGCGCCCTCGCTTCGCCCGCGATGCCGATAGCTCCGCTAATCCCGTTCGCGCCTACACCAATTGGTTGAAGGAGGACGCGGAGTACATCAAGTTTGTGAATCCAGGAGATCTGCGAGTGGCGGAGCAAACCTGCGGCCGCTCGGGATGCCACACGGCCGAAGTCCAGCGCGTACGCACCAGCATGATGACTCACGGCGCCATGCTTTGGGGCGCTGCCCTCTACAACAATGGGGCCATCCCGCTGAAGAATCCCCACTTCGGCGAGAGCTATGCCACCGACGGTACTCCCCAACGGCTGCAAACCTTCCCGCCACCCACTGCGGAGGAAACCCGCGTCAAGGGTGTGCTGCCTTATCTGGAACCGATTCAGCGCTGGGAAGTTTCTCAGCCCGGCAACGTTCTGCGAATCTTCGAGCGTGGCGGCGAAAAGAAACCCGAGGTTGGAATTCCGAGCCTCGAAGAAGAACCAGGGAAGCCAGATGTGAAACTCGGCGAGCGCGGCTTCGGAACGTTACTGCGCACAGATCCCACCGTTCTCGGCTTGCAAAAGACGCGGCTGCTGGACCCATTGCTCTCATTCCCAGGAACGAATGATCAACCGGGTGATTACCGGGCCAGCGGATGTAGCGCCTGCCACGTGATCTACGCCAATGATCGCTCGCCGGAACATTCGGGACATTACGCGGTCGGGGGCAATCTGGGGCAGGCCGCGACGGTTGATCCAACCATTCCCAAGAACGAATCCGGACATCCCCTCAAACACGCATTCACCCGCTCCATCCCTTCGAGCCAGTGCATTGTGTGCCATATCCATCCCGGCACCAACATGGTGGCGACTTATTTTGGCTACACCTGGTGGGACAACGAAGTCGATGGCGACAAGATGTATCCCAAGGAGCAGCGCCATCCCAGCGCGAAGGAACAGCAGCAGATCCAGCAACGCGATCCGGAACGCGCCGCCATCCGTGGCAACTGGGCAGATGTAAATTTCCTGGAGAAGACAGGAACGCCGGAATTCAACAGCCAACTCAACAACACCCAGTTCGCCGACTTCCACAGTCACGGCTGGATTTTCCGTGCGGTCTTCGAGCACGATCGAAAAGGCAACTTGCTGGATTCCGACGGCAGGCAAGTTTCATTCACCGATCCCGACAAGTTTAAGAAAGCCGTTCACCTGAAAGACATCCACCTGGAAAAAGGCATGCACTGCATCGACTGCCACTTTACCCAGGACAATCACGGCAATGGCAAACTCTACGGAGAGACGCGAAACGCAATCGAAGTCGATTGCGTGGATTGCCACGGCACCATTCAACAACGCACCACTCTGCGCACATCAGGAATCGCCGCGCCCGCCAGCGGCACCGACCTGGCCGGCCTTCGCACTCCCTGGGGTGAACGCCGCTTTTACTGGGATGGCGGCAAGCTCTTCCAGCGTTCGATGCTCGAGCAAAACCAGCGGTGGGAAGTGGTGCAAGTCCTCGATTCCATCACTCCGGGCAATTCGCATTACAGCGAGAAATCACGACTCGCGAAAACCATCCAGAAAGACGCCATCACCTGGGGTGATGCCAAAGGCGATCAGTCCGAACTCGCCCACCCAAACAGCGAGATGACGTGTTATGCCTGCCACAGTTCCTGGGCGCCGACCTGCTATGGCTGCCATCTGCCCATGGTCGCGAATCAAAAGATGCCGATGCTGCACAACGAGGGCCTCACCACCCGCAATTGGACTTCATACGATTTCCAGGTCCTGCGGGATGATGTGTTCAGCCTGGCGATCGACGGCACCGTCACCGGGCACCGCGTCGCTCCGGTGCGCTCGGCCTGTGCGGTGCTGGTCAGTTCGCAGAACAACAATCGCGACTGGATCTACTATCAGCAGCAAACCGTTTCCGCTGAGGGGTTCAGCGGACAGGCGTTCAGCACCTTCGTCCCTCATACCGTGCGCGCGAAAGAAACCAAAGGCTGCACCGACTGCCACGTTTCGAAAGCCGGCGATAACAACGCCTGGCTGACCCAGTTGCTGCTTCTCGGCACCAACTATATGAATTTCATGGGCCGCTACATCTACGTGGCCACGGGCGCGAAGGGATACGAAGCCGTCGCGGTCACCGAACATGATGAACCTCCCGCGGTCATTGGCAGCGATCTGCAAAGGCTGGCGTATCCGGACAATTACAAGAGGCACCTGAGCAATCACAACGAGTTGAAGGAAGCCTACGGACATGCCGGCTCGGAAGTGTTGGACGTCCAAGCACGCGGCGAATACCTGTACGCTGCCATGGGGAAGCGAGGCCTTCGCGTCTATGACATCGCCAACATCGACGACAAAGATATTTCTCAGCGTACGATCACGGCGCCGGTGTCGCCAATTGGTCAGCGTTTCTACGTTCCCACCAAATACGCGGCAGCGGTGGCAACACCCACAACTTTGGCAGTCGATCCCTTGCGCACTCACCGCCCGGAAAATGAAGAACAGTCGATCCACCTGATGTATGGCTTCCTTTACGTTGCGGACAAAGAGGAAGGCCTGGTCGTGATCGGCGATCCGAACTTGAAAAGCAGAAGTCCGGGCGTGGGCACACTGCTCAATGGCGATCCGAACGACAATTTCCTGAAGCGCGCGTTGGCTTTCAATCCTAACGGGACGCTGAAGGGCGCGCGCCGAATCACCATCGTCGGCACCTACGCCTATATTCTTTGCGATGCTGGCCTGGCCGTGGTGAACCTCAACAACCCGCTGAAGCCGGAACTGGTGGCGCAGGTTGGCACGCCATATCTGAATGATCCGCACGGAATCGCCGTACAGTTCCGCTATGCTTTCATCGTCGATCGTGAGGGATTGAAGGTTTTCGACATCACGCACCTCGACCACCCATTGCCGATTGACGGAGCCAGAGTTCAGATCGAAGACGCCCGCAACATTTATGTGGCCCGCACCTACGCCTACGTTTCCGCCGGCAAGCAAGGCGTGGCCATCGTGGACATCGAGCGTCCCGAGCAGCCGAAGCTGGATCAAGTCTTCAATGCGAATGGCGTCATGAACGACGTCAACGACGTGAAGCTGGGCATGGTCTCATCGGAACTGTTTGCCTACATCGCCGACGGCAAGAACGGGCTGCGTGTCATTCAGTTGTTTTCTCCCACCGATAATCCCAACTTCGCCGGGTTCAGCCCACGCCCTACGCCGAAACTGATTGCCGGCCGCCATACCGCAGGCCCGGCGCTGGCGATTTCAAAAGGTACCGACCGCGATCGCGGTGTAGATGAGAGCGGCAACCAGATAGCGGTGCTCGGCCGCCGCGGGGCGCGTCCGTTTAATCAGCAAGAGTTGCAGCGCATGTATCTTCGCAACGGGCAGATGTACACGGTTAGCGATGATCCGCCAGGAAAAGCCCGTTGGTAGGATTTCAGAATAAGCCCCGCGCCTTGGCAGCGAGGCAGTTGGTGCGACTATCAGGGGTGTGAAGCTGAATTTGTCTCGAGAGGCATAGAAGTTGCTGGTTGCAAAACAGGGAGAGGCATCCGAACCGACCGCCACAACAGAACGAGCATTGTAAGTGCCCAAATGTTCACTCCCAGTCCAAACTGATGTTCCTGCGATAAGGATAACGACCAACTAGTTCCCAGAAAGAAGGACCATCCAAGGTGAAATGCCAGATCCTCTCCTTTCGCAGGACCGTTAACGCTCAAAACAAGTTCAAAGCCGGTGGCAAACCTGTATGCAATGAGGTATGAAGAAAACCACGGAATCTGTATAGCGAGTGCAGCAAGAAGCGGATTTGTGCGATGCGGATCGTACACAAAGAGAAGGCCGCTGGCGGTAACACCAGCGTTGAGCACTAGGAATACGCCCATCGTGAGCAGGTTAAGGGGTGTTTGACTGTGCGAGTGAAGGCTGGACTGCAGGGCGTGACACGTGGCGGCGAATCCGGTGAAGCCGCCCCCCACAGTCATCGTAATGAGGGTCAGACGTAGCCAAAGATTCATAGAATAGCCGTTCGCCATAAAGGCCTCAGCCTCGATTCACCTATACTAGGCCAGTCATACCGCTGGTCCAAGTGCAGATTTAAGGCCAGTGGCTATTTGGGGGCGATAAATCGCCTTTACGCTCATTGACCACACCATGACGGAGGTTTGTTGGCTTCTACGGAAGATTTCGATCTCATCGTGATCGGCTGCGGCCCTGCCGGCGAAAAAGCCGGCGCGCAAGCGGCCTATTTCGGCAAACGCGTTGCGGTCATCGAGTCCGCCGAGTTTGTGGGCGGAAGCTGCATTAATACCGGCACCGTCCCCAGCAAGACGTTGCGTGAATCTGCACTCTACTTTTCCGGCCTCAAGCAACGCGGTCTTTACGGCATCGACTATTCGCTGAAAGAAAATCTCACCATCAGCGATTTCATGCACCACGAGCGCGAAGTGGTTGAAAGGGAGCGTGAGCGCATCCTGAAGAATCTCGCGCTGCATCACATCGAACTCGTCCGCGGCCGGGCTGCGTTCGAAGACGCTCACACTGTCTCCGTTTCCGGCCCGGATGGCATTCGCCGATTGCGCGGAGATGTGATGCTGATCTCCACCGGAAGCAAGCCGCATCGTCCCGCAGAAATAGCTTTCGACGACGTCCGGGTTTTCGATTCCGATACCTTCTTGCAGATGGACCACATCCCACAAAGCCTCGCCGTGATCGGCGGTGGCGTAATTGGCTGCGAGTACGCGTCAATCTTCGTCGCGCTCGGCGTGAAGGTCACGCTGGTCGATGGCCGTGACCGCCTGCTTCCCTTCCTCGACGCGGAGATCTCCGAGCGACTCCACGTGCGGCTCGCCGCGCTTGGAATGCAGTTCTGGTTCAACGAACGGCCGGTGAAGGTGCAAACCGATGCCGCAGGCGTGCAGTTAGTGATGAAGAGCGGCAAGACGCTGCAAACCGAAGCCACTCTGTTCGCTGCCGGACGCCGCGCTGCGGTGGAAGGCCTGTCTCTCGAAAAGGCGGGCCTGGCCATCAACGACCGCGGATACATATCCGTCGACGAGCACTACAGGACCGCCGTGCCCCACATCTACGCCGCCGGCGACGTCATCGGATTCCCCGCGCTGGCTTCAACCTCCATGGAACAAGGACGCGTCGCCGTCTGCCATGCCTTCGGCTTCAAATACAAGCAGCGCGTCGCTTCGATGCTGCCCATGGGGATTTACACCATTCCTGAAATCTCCAGCGCAGGTGAGACCGAAGAATCCTGCAAAGAGAAAAAGATCGACTACTGTGTCGGCCGGGCTCTCTATGCCAACAACGCCCGTGGCCACATCATCGGCGACACCGCCGGGATGCTGAAACTCATCTTCGCCCGTGCTGACAAGAAACTGCTAGGAGTGAGCATTATCGGCGAAAGCGCTACTGAGCTGATTCACATCGGAATGACCGTTCTCGACCACAACCTGACGATTGACGAATTTATCGAACAGGTCTTCAACTATCCCACCCTCAGCGAAACCTACAAATACGCCGCCTACGAAGGCCTGGGCAATCTGGCCGGCCACAAGGTGCGCGAGGGCTAGCTTCACCCTCATGGCCCACTCGTGCCACCGCCTCGCTCTGTTGTGCCATTGCGCGCAATCGTGGACGGCATCATCTTAGTAGCCAACAAAACAACCAAGGTAAGAGATGCTGCAAACGACACCAACGCGCGGAACGGGCACAACCTGGGTTGGTGCAGTGTATGAGGACAAGCAACGCCGCAGATTAGTGATTGCGGTTATCCTCCTGCTGACCGCCATTACCGCGGTGCTGGTGAGAGACTACAGGTCCGGCCTGGGCAATCATAACGATGAGACAGCTGCTGCGGATAGCGATCAACCTGTCTACTCGCCGAGCAGTGCAGGCCCACCGCCCGTTGTTCCCGTCGCCGAAGCAAAGATTCCTGCCGAAACCAAGCATTCCGCCGCAGCGGTGTCCGGTGTCGCTCACAGCAAGGCTCGTGCCAGCAACTCCGTGAAGCGTGACCGGCCCAACTTGGCATCCGCTTCCGCCAGACCTACCTCTACCTGGGGTCCAACGACGACGGCCGCGAAGCAGACGCGCACATCCGATCAAGCTCACGCACACATGCCGGAGCCGTCATATCCTTTGCTGACTCAGGCCACCGCAGTACAGGGCTCGGTGCTGCTGCAGGCGCTGATCGCCGCCGATGGCTCAGTTGAGGAGATGCGGGTGATCAGCGGTCCCACGATTCTGGTTTCAGCTGCGCGACAAGCCGTGCAGCAATGGAAATTCAAACCCTACCTGATGAACGGGAAGCCGGTCGAGACCTACGCCCGCGTCACCGTGAACTTCACCATTGATGTCTCGAACACCGAGGCGCGCTATCACGTCAACTCAGTGACCAGCAGCGGCGCACTGTAAGGCTCGCCTCCTAAAGCTACCTCGCTGCCTGCAACTGCGGGATCAAATACTTCCCCTTGATGGGCTGTTCCCTTTTCCAATCGTGATACGAGTGACACTCGGAACAGTTTCCACTGGCGGCGTCCTGCTTTGGCCCGCGCTCCTGATGGCAGCTCCGGCATGATGCGACGCCGGGCAGCAGAATGTCGGCGGTTTCACGGCTTTCGGGAGTCCGGTTGTGGCAGGCCACGCAGGTCAGCAAGCGATGGGAGTTGTGGCTGAAATCGGCATGCAGCAACCAGCGCGCGGGAATCGACGAGGGGGCCACCGTAGGCAGCGGCGCGTTGGTTTCGATCATCACATGGCACAGCTTGCAGCCCTTATCGAACAGCAGACGATCCGCCAGCATGACTTGCTGATCCATCCATTCCTGGCGATTGTGCGGCACCGGCAGAGGTAACTTAAACTTGCCCGGCAGAATCCGCTCCGGTGCAACCGGTTCCGACAACGCTCCCGGATGAGACGCGAAGTACTCGCTGTATTTCTGCAGCAGAAAGGCCTGGACGACCTCCGGCTTGTCATGCGGCGCCGACTGCTCGAAGCGTTTGTCGAATTGCAAATCCTTCACGTGACAGCCGGCGCACTGCGTGGCGTAAAGAATGGGCGACATGTAATCGCGGGAGCGGGACGGCCTCATGTCCGCACTGGCACCGGCCGTGACTGGCTTCAGCGGAGGCATCGTCTGAGCCGCATAGGGCCAGTTTCCCTCCATCCCCGTCAGGCGATGGCAGTCCTGGCAATCCATCTGCACCGGGCCATCCGGGCCTGGAAGATTGGGACGCAGGTGCGCGTAGTGATTCAGCTTGACCTGGCCAGGATCCTTGCCACCCGGCCGCAACACTGCAAACTCCGGATGCTCGTTGTCGAAATCGCTTATCTCGCGAACGTACTGCGGGCTTCCCGTTCGAGTGTGCAAATCGGCGTGGCATTGCGTGCAACTGGAATCGGCTGTGCTCGCCAGTCGCAGCGAGCCTTTATGCTCGAGGTGGCAGGAGCCACAGGCCGGCGTGAAAGCCACTCTGTCGATCTGATGCGCTGGAGCATCGTGACATTTCAGACAGGCGCTGTCACTGACCTTCGCGCGGAAGAACCCCAGCGTGGTTACGTGGCAAACATCGCAACGCTTGGCGAAGACAGCGTGAGACTTCGAAAGCGGCCCACTGCTGTAAACCTTCTGTCCGTGGGCGCGCAGCGCAGCAAACCAAACCACTGCCACGACCGGGACCAGGACCGACAGCCACAGGCGCCAACTGCGAAAGGGATGGGGCTGTGTGAAATACTGCAAATCCATCCGCTTGGCCAGCTTCTTGGTTGTCCGGATGCGTCGCAGCATGTTCGTCTCAGTATCGCAGCGCCATTACGGCGTGCACCGCCCCCAGAATCAGCAACGCGTAGGAAGCAGGGATGTGCACCAGCAGCCACCCGTGCAGAACGCGATGGTAGCGGGCTTGCTGGTCGATTTCGCGCTTCTCCTCGCAGATATTCTCGAGATCATCGACGGTCGAGTGCAGGTTCGGAGGAAGCAGCGTTCTCAGTTGCCGAAACATGGCCTGTGCGCGGTTGCGATCGGCCAAGACATGCCCGTGCGACCCGCTCTGCGCGAGAAATGGCTGGATTTCCCCTTGAAAGAACTGCTTGAGTTCGGCGCTGGCCTCCTCGTCCACTTGCATGCCGGAAGCAACGGTCAGCCCGCCCATGGTCCCCGCGCTCGCCGAGGCGGCACGCTGTTGCTCATTGGCCTGAGAAACGTCGCCGTGCAGCAGGGCATAGGCCTCGTCCACCAGGGAAATTGCTTCTTCCATCAATTGCAAGCGAACTCGCCCGATCTGCTCGTAAATCGTTTCCAGTGGAATCCGTTGCGTGGTGATCCGTGGCATGAAGTGCTGTAGCACCGCGCCCACAATCCCGCTGACAAAGACCACGGCGAACAGCCACATCAGCGCCTTCGTAAGCCCCACGCCAAAGTGAAACCCGGAATGCAAAACAATCAACGGAAAGCTGACAAAGCCCAGCCAGAGATGTCCTCGCATCCACGCCTGCGCGCGTCCTAAACGCCAGATGGGTACTTTCTTGCGCGCGCCCAGTAAACCGGCAAATATCATGAAAGCGAACGCAACGCTGCCATAGATAAGGCCCATCGTGGTCCCGCCGCCGGCTCCCTGAGGCGAACTGCGACTGTAAGGCACGTACACAACAACCGCCACGGCCAGTCCAACCAGGCTGCCGATAAACCACTTTCGATGTGTCTCATCAATCCGCAAATTTCATTTCCCCGACTTGGCTACGGTCTGTCGCTTTAGCAAGCCGCCGAAAAACTCCAACGGGTTCACGCGATGCGCGGCATCATGCGGACAAGCGTATACGCAACTGGGTTCGGCATGATCCAGGCAAAGGTCACACGATGTAGCCTTGACCTTCACTCCCGCCATTCTCCTTCCAGGGTAGGCGGGATCATCCAACTCCACTGGGAACGGGTGCATATTGATATTTCCGTACGGACAATTATTGGCGCACTGGCCGCAGCCGATGCACCAGTCCTCGATAATCACCTCGAGCGTGTTTCGCCGGCGAATGGAGCCGACCGGGCAACCCACCATGCACAGCGGGTCACGGCACTGCCGGCACGAAGTCGCAACCAGATAACGATCGAAGCGCAGGCCGTCACGAATCAGCCGGCTCACACCGTCGTGAGCGTCGGCGCAGGCCCGCACGCATTGGTCGCAGCGCGTGCAGCGGTCCAGGTCGAGAATCAGCAGGCTCTGCGCCTCCATCAGGCCCTGGTTGAGGAATTGGTCCACAGTGACGTCGGCAACTTTCGTTACTCGTTGCCGGTTCTGCTCCATGTGTTCGGCCGCCGCCTCTTCGAGCTTCCGACGGATCTCCGGAAAGCGATCGAGCATGACCTGGAAATCTTCTCCAGGGACACGGACGACCTCCACATGATCAAGCGCGCTGCACGTGGCCATGTGGGGCGTACCCGTAAGCAGAGACATCTCGGCAAAGTAGGAACCGCGGGCCAGATAGGCTAAAACCAGTTCCCCGCCGGGACGGCTCTGGGCTACTTTCACAAAGCCAAGGCGCACCAGATAAAAGCTGTCGGCGGGCTCGCCCTGAGTGCAAATCACCTGTCCGGGCGTGAAGCGAAGGAGTTCCACGCGGTTCCGCAAGTGATCGATGAAATCCGGAGTCAGCGACGCCAGCACAGGAACGCTGCGCAGATGCGAATCCAGCGCCCGCTGCCGGTAAGTGCGGTCCAGTTGCTCGCGGAACGTCTTGTTCCGCTGCATGATGTCGAGAACGTTGCGCAGCATCTCGAGCATCGTGCAGTCCGTCTTGGCGCGCACCGTCGCCGAACGGGGGTAATAACTCATGCACGTCATTTCGCCGAACAGGTCTCCCGGTCCCAATTCGGCAATCGGGTGGTCATAGGGGAGATCGACCGGAGCATCAATCGGAATCGAGACCCGGCTGCTTTCCTCGGTACGCTCATCCTGCTCGCGCGATTGCAGCATGCTTCGCAGCTTGCTCAAGAATCCCTTGGCGCTGCCCTCGGTCTTCACATGAGCGATCGGGCTGGAAAGATAAACCTCCACCTTGCCGTCCACGAGGTAGAAAGCGGTGGCGCCGAAGTCGCCTTCGCGGCAAATGATTTCTCCGGCGCGAAACTTCCTCTCGACAATGGCGTGACTGTTTAACTCCAGGAATGTTCCGGAGACATTCTTGAAGATCGGCAGCCCCAACAGTGCTCCGATATCGAGAGCGCCGCCTTCGAGCTTGGTACCAACCGCGCTCCGGTTGGTCAACGCTCCGGTGGGGCAGGACACCATGCACTCACCACACGACACACATGAAGAGCCGCCCATCGGTAAATTGTTGTCGAAGGCAATGCCCGCCTGATATCCCTTGCCCCGCCGCGCCAACACCCAGTTGTTCCGAATGTCATCGCAACCGCGTATGCAGCGATCGCACAGAATGCAGGCTTCGTGATCAACCGCGATTGCCAGGGACGAATCGTCATGTCCGCGCGGCGTCGTGCGCCGTGCGAAACGCGGCTGCTGGATTCCAGCTTGCTCCGCCAGGCGTTCCAACTCGCAGTCTCCGGAATGCTGCTGCCGTGCGCACGGAGAAGGATGGTCGGACATCAATAACTCAACCAGCGTGTGGCGGACTCCCACGACCGGCGCGGTGTTCGTCTTCACCGTCATCCCCTGCTCGGCCTGACGAATACACGAAGCGGCGTAAACTCGTTGGCCGATATCCACGACGCACACCCGGCACACTCCCACCGGATTCTCATTCTGCTGGTGGCAAAGCGTAGGGATGGGAATGCCGTGGGTGCGGGCAGCGTCAAAAATAGTAGTCCCCTGGGGCACGGAGACCGCCGTGCCGTCGATGGTCAGCTCCACGAGCTTTGCAGCGGGATTCATGATCTTCTGAGCACTAACTGAAGCAAATGCCTCCCGGACAGCTGCGGCGAACAATGTGATCTTCCACCACGCCTGGAAAATGTTTCATCACCGACGCGATAGGAACCGGCACCACCTGCCCCAATCCACAAATTGACGCCTGCCGCATGGCCAGCGAAAGCTCGTCCATGACTTGCATGTCCTCTTTGGCAGTTCGACCTTCGGTCCAGCCTTTGAGCATCTCGACCAGCTTTTGCGAACCCACACGGCACGGCACGCATTTGCCACACGACTCATTGCGGTAGAAGCGAGTCGCGTTGAGCGCCATATCCAACATGCATCTGCCTTCGGCGCACACTACGATGGCCCCTGATCCAACCATGGACCCCGCCGCCGCAACCGCGTTCCAGTCGAGCGGCAAGTTGGTCATGGAAGCCGGCAGATACCCCGAAGATGGGCCGGAGGGCGCAAAAGCGAGAAGCTGCTTGCCGCCCGGAATGCCGCCGGCATTTTCATTAATCAGTTCACCGTAAGTGGTTCCCATCGGTACTTCGAAAATGCCGGGGCGAACCACGTCGCCGCTGACGCCTACAAACTTCACGCCTACCGATCCGTTCTTGCCCTGACCTTTGAACCAGTCGGCGCCGCGAGCGAGAATCACAGTCGCCAGGCAGAACGTCTCAACATTGTTTAGGACTGTCGGCTGGTTCCACAATCCGTTGATGACCGGGAACGGAGGCTTGTTACGGGGCTCCGCGCGCTTACCCTCGATTGCTTCGAGCAGCGCGCTTTCCTCTCCGCAAATGTAGCCACCGGGGCTGACGAAAATCTCCAAATCGAAAGCCAGATCACTTCCGAGGATTCGACGCCCCAGTAAACCCTGCTTGTAACAGCGACCAATCTCTTGCTGGAGAACCTCCTTGGGATGTTCGTATTCGTGGCGAATGTAGAGAATGCCTTTATGCGCTCCCGCGACCAGGCCGGCGGTGATCATGCCCTCAATCACCAGATACGGAACGTTCTCCATGATGCCGCGGTCTTTGATAGTGCCGGGTTCGCTCTCATCGGCATTGCACACAATGTACTTGGGCGTCGCCGGCGCGTTGCGGACAATTTCCCACTTGCTCGAAGTAGGGAAACCGGCGCCTCCCATGCCTCGCAAGCCAGCCGCTTTCAGGGCGGCAATAATTCCTAGAAAATCCCGGGTTTCGACCAGGCGGCGCACCACCGCATACTCACTCGATCCCTTATACGGGTCGGACATCACGGTCATGCGTTCCTGGCTGTGGTGATTTTCCGGGAGAGGTTTGCCTGCGAGCACATCTTGTGCCATGGCGACTGCGTCCCGGCCATTCGCATGGGCGTAGATGGTGTCATTCACCATCATTGCGGGTGCTTGATCGCACCTGCCGAGACAGGAAACATCGCGGATGGAAACTTCTTTCACGTCAGTACCTTGGAAGGCGGAGTCGAGAGCCGACCGCACCTGATCGCCTCCGCGAAGATGACAACTCATGTCAGCACAAACGCGCACGTCGACTTTCGGCGGAGGGCTGAGATGAAAGTGGGGATAAAAGCTGGCTACCGCATGGATTTGACTGACAGGGACATGTATCTTTCCCGCGAGCGCCTTGAGTTGATCGGCGGGCAGGTAGCCGAAATCTCGTTGTATGGCCCTCAGTTCTTCAAACACGACGCCAGAGACTCCGCAGCAGCTTCAACCCTGCTCAAAATGGGCGAGAGCGCGAATGCTATAGCAAAACGCATTCCATGTCCAGACGGGCGCAGGGGTTGGGGCTCAGGTTGCTCTCGGCCGGGTTTCTCCGAATCGTTGCCGCTCCCGATTGATTTCTTTCCGGACTCGTCGTATAACCAAACACCCCGGCAAAAATCACTCCCGGCGCGTCGGCTAGGGGATCACGAGGCGAGCAAAATCCAACTCGTGAGGAGAGAAAGCAAATGCGAACGCAACCGCTGGCGGTCGTCATCCCGCTGCTCATGCTGGTAGCCATGAGCGCAGCGCAGAATGCTGGGTCAAGTTCGATGACGGCCCCTCCACCTTACGACCAGAAAGCCGTCGCCGCCGGCAAATACAACGGCCCCGGAGGATGCGCCGCCAGCAGTTGCCATGGCAGCGTGCAGCCCAAGACCACCACCCGCATTTTCCAGAACGAGTACACCATCTGGATCGCGCAAGACAAGCACGCGAAGGCTTTCGCCGTCCTGAGCAAGCCAGTTTCCGAGCGCATCGGCAGAATCCTGAACATTGGAGCGCCCAGCAAAGCTCCCAAATGCCTCGCCTGCCACTCGCTCTACGTGTCCGCCGAGCAGCAGGCGCAAACCTTCGAACCTGCCGACGGCGTAAGTTGCGAGAACTGTCACGGTCCGGCGTCGGGTTGGCTGGGGCCTCATACCACGAAAGACTGGCCGCATGAGAAGTCCGTTCAGCTCGGCATGTACGACACGCGCAATCTGGAGAAGCGCAGCGCCAAGTGTCTGACCTGCCATCTGGGTACGGCCGACAAGTTTGTGGATCACGAGATGATCGCCGCTGGACACCCCGATCTCACCTTCGAGCTCGGTCTCTTTACCTCTGTCATGCCCGCGCACTGGAAGATGCCGGAGCAGGGCAACCCCTGGCGGGAAGTGCAGGCATGGGGGGTCGGGCAGGCGGTGCAACTGCGCGAATCTCTCAACCGGTTGGCTCGCCGGGCGAGTGGCCCGGTATGGCCCGAGTACGCCGAAATCGACTGTTCTGCCTGCCACCATAGCCTGACGCGGCCCGAGGATAGCTGGCGTCAGGAGCGTGGTTACACAGGGCGCCGGCCCGGCAATACACCCTGGAACGAATCTCGCGTGGTTGTATTCCGTGATCTGGCCGCGGAGATCAGCCCCAACGCCGCCAAGCAATTGAACGATGAAGTTTCTCAGCTCGCGACCCTGATGAACCAGCTAAACGGCAATCGCGAGCAAATCGCCGCGTCTGCAACGCGAACCTCCGCCCTCGCCGATCAGTTAGTGAAGCAACTTGACGCTCAAGGTTACGACTCAGCCTTGACGCTACGCTTGATGCGGCGGGTCGCGCGTGACGGGGCTGCAATCTCCATCGAAGGCGAGCGGTCGGCGGAACAGGCTGCCATGACTCTGGACTCGTTGTTCCGCGCTTACAACCAGAATGCGAAGCCAGCCAACGGCGCCGAGATACGTACCGCAATCGACGGCCTGTTCGCGCAGCTGCAGGATCTGTCGGCCTATGCAGCACCTCGATTTGCCGCTCAAATGCAAAGAGTCAGCGACGTCGTGGGCCGCTAGCTTTCTTTAACCTCGAAGGCATGCGCCTGATTCGGCGCCAGCCTCACGTACAGGCCCTCGCTCTCCAGCTCCGCGCGCGCCCGCGGGTACTCGCTGCCATCCAACCTGTCGCAGAACAAGCAATCCCGAGCCGCCCCGCCGGCTGCGTCCCGAACTCTCCCCTGGGCTGTTCGATCTCCCAGGTTCACCACGACCAGCCGGTTATCAGCCCCGTGGCGCCAGCCATAAGCGATGAGGTCTTGAAAGGTGTCATCTCCGGCCGACTGCACTTCTAGAAGCCTCCATTCCCCGTCGTGAAAGACTTCCGCGTCGGCGAAGCGCAGCAACTGCTCGTACAATCCCCGAATCTGTGGATCCGCTGGCTCCGATCGCGCCTTCGCCAAGGGCATAGGCACGAAAGTCTTTTTCCCCTCCAGTTGGCCGTGATGGTAAAAGCGCAGCCCTGGCAACGTCGCCAGGAGCGTGACTACAGCAGCAATTCTCTCGCGCGAGAAAGTCGCGGCGCAGCGCGGCTCATCGTGGTTCTCGAGAAAGCGCGCCAGTTTGCGTTGGTAGCCGATGTCGGCGCAGAGATGGGCACGCGTCTGCCCGGTTGAGTCCTCCTTCAGGCGATCATACAGGCGCTTGTCGTAAGTGAACTGGAACCCCAGTTGCTGCATTCTCCATTCCATGTCCCAGTAAACTTCCGCCAGCCACACAAAATCCGGCAGCGCCGCCGTCGCCTCCTCCCAAAATTCGGCTCTCGGCATGGGCCAGGGGTGAAGGAAACGGTCCCAAGTGCGATCGAATATCTCGTTCGTGACCAGCATCGCCATATCGCAGCGCACACCATCGCAATACTGGGCGATGTTCTTCAAAATCCCGATCATGCCTTGGCGGCAATCGGGATTGAAATAATTAAGCTGTGCGACGTCCGACCACGGAGGAAAATAAGGATCTCGGCCGCGAGCCACGAACAAACTCTCATCACCCTCTCTCTCCACCAAGTAAAAGGCTGCGGGATCTGCTCGAAAATCCTCTTCCCTGCCCTGAATGTAGCGGTCAGGATGCTGCAGTATCCAACTATGGTCGAAGCCGGTGTGGTTGGGCACAAAGTCGAGAATCAACCCCATACCTCGCCTTCGCAACTGATTGTGTACTTGGCTCAGGCCCTGCGCGGTGGCGATACGAGGATCGGGCGTGTAGTCCTGAATGGAGAATGGCGAACCCACCACATCGCTCATTTTCCAACCCGGCAATGCGCCGTCGAAATTAGGGAAATTCCTCTGGTCGGTGCGAAAGATTTGCCGTCCGGTCAGACTTCGCTTCCACACCCCCATCAGGTACACAAAATCGAATCCCAGGCTCGCCAGGCGGTCCCACTCCTCATCGGGCACCTCCTGCAACCTCAAGTAGTGGTCGTATTTGGCTGAGAGTTCCTCCAGCCACACCCAGGAGTTGATCTCGTACAGATGCGGGTTGGCGCGATACGAGAACTTAGCCAAGAGGTCTCGACCACGGTTCGGCGTCATTCGGCATTCCTCCAACCGACGAATCAGCTTGAGAGTGTACTCGTATCGGCGGGCATCCGTTACTTTTTAATGAGATGCTGTCCCGAAATTGCACAGGCTAGAAAAAGTTGGTGAACTGCTGCCCGGAACTTCAGATACAATTTCGCCCTTACGGTGTATGACCGGCAAGTTGTGTCAGTTGCTGGCGCATTGGAGGACAATTGGCCGATCACAGGCAGCGGGCAGTCCATTCCACTCAGACCAGCAACCCTGCCCAGACCAGAGAACATGCCCGCTTAGCCGAACCCTACGCTGGCTCCGTGCCACCCTGGCAAAGATGGGGACCGTACGTCAGTGACCGTAGCTGGGCAAGCGTACGCGAGGACTATAGCGCCGATGGCAACGCCTGGGATTTTCTAACCCACGATCAGGCGCGCAGCCGCGCCTACCGCTGGGGCGAGGACGGCATCGCAGGTATCTGTGACCGCTATCAGCTGCTGGTCTTCGCTCTGGCCTTTTGGAATGGCCGCGATCCCATTCTGAAAGAGCGCATGTTCGGACTCTCCGGCACTGAAGGCAATCACGCCGAGGATGTGAAGGAATACTGGTTTCACCTTGATAACACCCCCACTCACAGCTACATGCGCATGCTTTACAAATATCCGCAGCGGGAATACCCGTACCGGCAGTTGATCGAGGAAAACCGCGGGCGGGGAGCAGGGCCCGAGTTCGAACTGCTCGACACCGGCATCTTCGATGACGATCGATATTTCGATATCTTTATCGAGTACGCCAAAGAATCACCGGAAGACATCTGCATCCGAGTGGAAGCCTTCAACCGTGGTCCCGACCCGGCTGAGATCCACATCCTGCCGCATTTGTGGTTCCGCAACACCTGGAGTTGGACGAACCCACCCAGCGGTGAACCCACAATTCGGACGAGTGCGGGCGGGAAGGAGCACGTTACTCTCGTAGCCGACGATTCCACGGCCAAGCCCCTGGCAAATATTCAGCTGGAGTACGCTCTCGGCCGGCGCTACTTGTATGCCTCCCCTGGCGGCGAGTTGCTGTTTACCAATAACGAAACCAATGCCTCCCACCTCAACCCACCTGCCCTCAGCCGTTCTCCCTACGTAAAAGACGCATTTCATCGCCATATCGTCAACGGGGAGCAGTGTGTCAGTCCGCGGCCCCTGGGCACCAAAGCCTGCATACATTACCGCGCTACCGTGGCGGGAAGGAGTTCGGTTGCCTTCCATCTGCGCTTGACTGAGAAGGAGATGGCCAATCCACTCCGCGACGTGGACAAGGTGATAGCGGAGAAAAAGCAAGAAGCGGACGAATTCTACGAAGCCATCCATCCTCCCAAAGCCACCGCGGAAGAGAAACTGATTCAACGTCGCGCTTTCGCGGGTATGTTGTGGGGGAAACAGATTTACCTCTTCGATGTGAATCGCTGGTTCGAAGGCGATAGCATTCCTCCGCCGGAAGGCCACAAGAAAACTCGTAACGTCCATTGGCGCCATCTGAACTCGATGCGAGTGCTGACCATGCCCGACAAATGGGAATTCCCCTGGTTTGCCGCATGGGACTTGGCCTTTCAATGCACCACGCTCTCCCTGGTGGACCCGGCCTTTGCCAAGGAGAATCTCTTGGCCCTGCTGTTCGAGCAGTTCCAGCATCCCAATGGACAAATTCCCGCCTACGAATGGGAGTTTTCCGACTTGAATCCACCCGTGCACGCATGGGCCGTCTGGCGCGTCTATCAAAACGAAAAGATACGCACTGGCAAGGGTGACAGGGCTTTCCTGGAAAAATGTCTCCACAAATTGCTCATGAACTTTGCCTGGTGGGTGAACCGCGTCGACAGCGACGGCAACAACGTCTTTGAGGGCGGGTTCATGGGGCTGGACAACATTACCGTGGTCGACCGCAGTGAAGCATTCCCAGGAGGAGCCATCCTCGAGCAGGCGGACGCCACCGGCTGGATGGGATTCTTTTGCCTTTACTTGATGCGCGCCGCTCTCGAACTGGCCAAGGAGGAGAAAGCCTACGAACTGCTCGCGACCAAGTTCTTTGAGCATTTCATCTATGTCGGCGCCGCCATGAAGAAGATGGGCGGCCAGCACTATCAGCTTTGGGATGAGCAGGACGGTTTCTTTTACGACGTGCTGCGGCTGCCCAATGGCGACTTCAATAAATTCCGTCTCCGCTCCATGGTCGGCCTGATCCCGCTCTATGCCGTGGAAGTCATCGATCGGCAGGACTTGGATCCTTATCCGGAATTTCTCGGGAACGTCGAGTGGTTCATCAGGAATCGCCCGGATCTGGTTGGCAATGCCTGCTACTCGGTCGAGGGGCAACGTTACGTGCTTTCCATCGCGGACGCCGGCCAGTTTGCCCGTGTCTTGCAGTACCTATGGGACCCCGAGGAATTCCTTTCCCCGTACGGCATTCGCAGCCTTTCCAAGTATCACGAGCAGCATCCCTTCTGTTTCGGAGGGGCCTGTGTCGGGTACGAGCCCGGCGAATCAGCCGCGCGCGTCAAAGGCGGGAACTCCAACTGGCGGGGCCCGTTGTGGTTTCCAACCACCTATCTGTTAATTCGTTCGCTGCTGAAATTCGGCCGCGCGCTGGGGCCCGACTTCGCGGTAATCACGCCCGGCAGCAACGGCCAGCCCATCAAGCCGCTCACCATGGCGGCAGAAATCGCCGATCGCATGATCGGCTTGTTCCGCAAGGATGAGCATGGCCACCGTCCTTGTCTGGGCCCCTACCACAAGTTTCAGGAAGATCCCCACTGGCGGGATTACCTCTTATTCAACGAGTACTTTCATGGCGACACCGGACAAGGCCTCGGCGCCAGTCATCAGACAGGTTGGTCCGGCATGGTGGCCAACTTGATCGAGGAGTGGCGTCGCTAATGCTGCGCAGGCGCCTGATTTTCGCGGGAATTCTGTTCCTGTGTCTGATCACGGTGAGCGTCACCGGGTATCGCCTGCTCGGCGGCCCGTCCGTCACTTTCCTACAAGCACTCTACATGGCCGTCATCACTCTGGCCGGGGTCGGTTACGGCGAGATTGTGGACACCGCTCACAACCCCGCTCTGCGCATCTTCAACATGGCAGTCGTCCTGTTCGGCGTGGCAGTAACGGTTTATGTGTTTTCCGTGGTCGCGGCTTTCCTGGTAGAAATCGAAATCACAAATCCCTTTTGGAGACGCACCATGCAGAAACGAATCAGCGAACTCAGGGGACATTACATCGTCTGTGGCCTTGGAGATACTGGCCGCTATGCGGCGGAGGAATTGCATCGTACCGGCACTCATTACGTAGTGGTCGATCTCCACGAAGAGTCGATCAAGAAAGTGGGCGAGACTCACCCGGATCTCTTCCGTGACATGCTCTACGTCGTCGGCGACGCTACCGAAGAGGAAATCCTCGCCAAAGCCGGCATCGAACACGCCAAGGGCCTGATTGCCGCCCTTCCCGAGGACAAAGACAACCTGGTGGTCACCGTGGTCGCACACCAGAAATACACCAATCTGCTGATCGTGGCCCGCTCCGCCGAGCGGAAGTTTGCCGACCGTATGCTTCGGGCTGGCGCGAAATCCACCGTTTCTCCCAGTCACATCGGAGGACTCAGGATGGCGAGCGAAGTCATCCGGCCACAAGTCGTGGGGTTTCTCGACCTCATGTTGAAGGATCAGTCGCAAACGCTGCGCGTGGAGGAGATTGAAATCGACGCGTCCTCGCCCTGGGTGGGCCAACCCCTGAGTCAAATCAAGATTCATCCCAAGCACAACCTGCTGGTGCTCGCGGTAAAGAATGCGGGAGGCTCAGCAGCTCCCAAGTTATGGGTGAACCCTCCCGACGCTCTGGTGATCCGGGGCGGCGCCGCAATTATCGTGATGGGCGATATGAAAGATATACGCTCGGCACGTCACGAAGCCAGATCGGTGGTCGCCGGCGGCGTCTAGACCCTTCATTTCGATTTCATCTCGTACACGCCATCCCAGTCCGGCTCCGGGGCTTCCTGCGTGAACTCAATGCAGCGCTGCAGCAGAATCTGTGTCGGACCATCGTCGGGAAAGTCCGCCAGCAATTCGCCCAGCTTGCCCGACGCGGTCGGCCAATCGTGAGTCCGGTAGGCTGCAAGCGCTTCGTTGAACCTCGATAGCAGCGGTTCGAAGCGCGAGCGCTCTTCCATCGGGGCGAGCAGTTCATAGATGGTGACCGGGTGGGTCTTGCCTTTCACCCGAATCTTGTCGAGTTCCCGGCAGGCAAACTGGCTGCTGACCTGGCGATAGGTGTTTTCGCTGATGACCACCGAACAGCGATATTCCTTGCTCATGCCCTCCAACCGTGATGCTAGATTGACGTTGTCTCCCATAACCGTCCAAGCCAGACGTTTGTCCGATCCCATATTGCCCACGTTCACCGGCCCGGTATTCAAGCCGACGCCGATGGCGATCGGTTTGCGCCCCTCCGCCACCCACTTCCGGTTCAGCTTTTCAAGAGCTGTCAGCATTTGGATGGCGCACGTGCAAGCTCCGAAAGCGTGGTCCTTCTGCGGGTAGGGTGAGCCCCAGAATGCCATGATGGCGTCGCCGATGTACTTGTCGAGCGTGCCCAGGTTCTTGAACAGCACATCGGTCATGGCGCTGAGATATTCGTTCAGCAGGCGCGCCAATTCGTCGGGGGTCAATTGCTCGGAGATGGTTGTGAATCCGCGGATGTCGTTGAACATCACCGTCAACTCCTTCTCCTCGCCGCCCGTACGAATATATTTCTCGGGATGCGCTTCAATCAGCGCAATCACTCCGGGTGAAAGATATTGCGAGAATGTCTTACGAATCCTCCGCTTTTCGCGCTCCTCGAAAATCACTCGATAACTGATGATCGCGGCATAGTTCACCACCAGGGTTCCGGCAGGAACCACGAACCCAGTCCACAGTCCCCAATGTGAAAACGTGAAATAGCTGAACCACGCAAATGCCACCAGAACCAATAGCAAAGAGATGGTGGAAGTGAGCGGCTGGCTGCGTCCGAACCAGGTTCCGAGCGCCAATCCGAAGAAAAGAATGAACCCAATGTCGACTACTTCCTCGCGAAATCCACGGACCAGGAAGGTGCGAGAGGGATCGTCACCGTGCAACAGATTGTCGAGAATGTTGGCGTGCACTTCCACTCCCATGTAGCCGCTGTCCTGCTTCTGAAATGGAGTGTTGCGAATATCGCCAATCCCCAGTGCGGTTGCTCCGACAAACACAATCTTGTCCCGGAAGGTTCCCGCCGGCGTCGCCCCGTTGTTTACGTCCCACATCGAGGTTTGCGGGTAGGTACGATAGGGGCCGGCATAGTTGATCAGGGCAGTCGCGTCATGCCAGGGCCGCAAGTCGTGTGTCCCATATCGAATGCGTTCCACCCCATCTTCTGAGATGAACGCCGCAATTTCTTGATCGGGAGTGTTCTCGCTCTGACGGAGAACCTCGAGGTCGAGCGACGGAAAGTACAAGTCCTCGTGAACCCGAATGATGAAAGTTGCGCGGCGCAGGGTACCATCGGCATCGGGACGAATGTTGAAGAACCCGTAGGAAGCCGCAGCTTCGGCCAGCTTCACCAGGTTTGCTTCCGCACCTTCCGCCACCGACCCTCCGCCCGCGATCCAGGCCTGGCCGAGGTCGAAGTCTTTTCCGTGTGACTTCACTTTCAATACCTGCGGAAAGGCCTTGGCCCAAATGACATTGAGGTAATCTTCCGCCAGCTTGGGATCGACCTGCATCGCCGCGTCATGGCCAAGAAAAAGGTGCCCTAAAACCACGTTGCCGCTCGCCTTCATGGCGGCCGCGAATTGTGTGTCGGGATCTTCGCTCTCTTGTAGTTGCTTGATCTTCTTTAACACCGCCGGAGGAGCGTTGTGTCCCAGCTCTTTCTCCAGCTTCTGCAAGGCTGCCCCGGCGGGATAGTTCTCGGGAATTGGAAACGTGGCGTCGAAGGCAATCACCCGAGCGCCATCCTGCGCCAGTTTGTTCACCAGGACTGCATACGAACTGCGAGGCAAAGGGTAGGCCCCGCTGTTGAGTACAGTCTTCTCGTCGATGCCTACAATCACAATTCGCGGATCGGGTTGGCGGGATCCACGCAGAGCGAAACGGAGATCAAGGGTTCTCAGCTCGGTGTTTTGCAAGAACAGAAAGCCTGCACGCTGGTTGCCTCCGATTCCGGTGAAGGCAAGAATTACCAGTCCAAGAACCGTTACCAGTACGGCAATCGCAGCATCCGCGTGTCGGCCCGCGAACTGCATGACGCTACGCCGAGGTTTGCTGAGGTCCTGCAATCGTTATTCTCGAGGTTGTCGGGCCCCGCCATCAGTGAGAGTGCGTGACAATCTCTAATAAGACATCCGCAACATAAGGAGGATGACCTGATCAGATCTCATCGTAGTCTGGCAAACACGGCAAGCCGTTTACTTGACTACCAGATTGAAGCTGACTTTCTGCGTGAATGTCGTTCCGGTTGCCGACTTAAAAGTTCCCGTCACCGTGAGCGGGTAGGTGCCGGCTGCCGTGCCCGGCGGGTCCGCACTTCCACCGCCCACGCCGCATGACGACATGGTCGCTACGCTAGCCAGCAGACACAAGCAGAAGATCAATCCGCACAACCGCCGCGCATGTTTAACCCGGCTCTTGCCCGGCAGGATCACCAACGCTGCCAACCCAACCATGCCTGCGACCCCAACCAACCCCGCCATTCGATTGCCGTCTGGCCGCTCAAACGGCGATTTCAGGAACCCCGACGTCGGCGGCGTGGTGGTGGCCGTGACCTCGGCCTGGACCGCGGTTGCTCCGTCCAGCGTCGTCGAACTCGGATTCACCGTACACTTCGCCAATGCAGGCGCTCCGCCGCAACTGAGCGCCACCGACTGCGTGAATCCCTTGGCCGGAGCCAGATCCACCGTGTAAATCGCCGATTGTCCGGGCACCACGCTCAAGCTGGTGCAGGTGGTGGTCAAAGCAAACGGCATCTGCCCCACGCCCGCGAGTGGCACTCTGTGCGGGCTGCCTGCGGCATTGTCGGTAATGATCAGTGTGTCATTCGCGGCGCCCGCGGCCCCCGGCGTAAACGTGATGTTGATGGTGCAAGTCTGCATCGGCGCCAGAGGAGCAGGTGCAATGGGACAGTTATTAGTTTGTGAAAAACCATTGGCATCAACAATGCTGGAAATCAGAAGATCGTCACTTCCCGAGTTGGTGAGCGTCACCGGGAGGGGCGCACCGGCGACCCCCGCCGCCTGATTGCCGAAGTCGAGGTTCGCTGGAGCAAGCACCGAAGCCGGACTAAGCTGGACGAACCGAATGCGATTATTGTCGGCAATGTAAAGGCCGCCAGTCGCGTTGATCGCCAGGCCGCGGTTCGATAAAGTTGCGCTGCTGGCAGGCCCACCATCGCCACTGAACCCGGATGCCAGAGGCTGCTTGGCGTTCCCGGCAACGGTTACGACCGTTTGGGCAGCGAAATCTACTCTTCGCACCAAATTGTCAAGACCGCCTCCAATATAGAGATTGCCAGCCGGATCTACAGCCACCTTATTAGGAGCGCCCATGCTCGCCAGCGTGGCCAGGCCGCCATCGCCCGAAAAAGTTGCTTGACCGTTGAAGGCAACGGTAGTGATGACTTGCGTCTTGCCATCGACCCTGCGGATGAGGTTATCGCCGGCATCTGCGATGAAGATGTCGTCGGCAGCGTCGACAGCAATCCCAGTCGGGCCATTCAACGTCGCCAGCGTGGCTTGACCGCCATCTCCGCAGGCGGTAGGAACTGCGCAAGCAACCCCAGTTCCCGCCACCGTAGAAATATCGAAAGTCGTACCGTCAACCCGGCGAATTCGATTGTCGCCTGTATCGGCAATAAAGAGGTTGCCGTTGCTGTCTACCGCGACGCCATTTGGTGTACTTAGATTGGCTAAATTAGCCGCGCCCCCGTCCCCGCACGGCGCAGTGGAGAGGCCGCAGGTTGAGAACCCAATTCCCGCGTAGGTTGTGATCACGCCCCCTTGAACGAGTCGAACCACTGAGGTGGCCGAGTCCGCGATGAAAATATTACCTCCTGCACCCAAGGCAAGGCCCCGCGGATAATCCAGGCTCGCACTGGTGGCAGGGCCTTTGTCTCCCGTGTAGGCTGCGGCGCCGCTGCCAGCAACCGTCGTAATCAAGCCCCCGCTGACTTCCCGAATACGGCTGGTGCCGAAATCTATGATGAACTGGTTGTTCGAGGCGTCAACTGCCAGGTCGTACGTGAATGAGAAATTGGAATTCAAAGGGGGACCGTTGTCGCCCCCTGAGCCGCCGCCAACAATGGTGTTGATGATCTGATTGGCCGGAGTGACTTCTCGAATGCGATTGTTGCCTTGATCGGCGATGAAAATATCCCCAACGCCATCGACGAAAACTCCGGTGGGATCGGAGAGCGATGCCGAAACTGCAACTCCTCCATCTCCAGAAAACCCGAAACCTCCATCGCCGGCAACCGTCGAGATTTGGCCATCGACATTCACCAGGCGGATTTCTTCATCGAACTCGTCCGCAATGAAGATGTTGCTACCACTTACGAACACCGCAGAGGGAAGGTTCAGGGTCGCGGCAACCGCCGCGCCGCCATCCCCGCAGTTGCCTGGACCGGGGGTTAGACAGGGGTTGCCGGTGCCTGCGATGGTTGTAATCGTGCCGGTCGTCGTGTCAACTTTGCGGACCCGGTTGTCGGCGCTGTCTGGTATGTAGATGTTACCCGCAGCATCCACTGCAATCTGCGCGGCTCCTGTTTCGCTTCCAAAATTCAGGCTGGCCTTCGTAGCCGGCCCGTTGTCTCCACAAAGTGCGGTTGAGGGCGAACAGGCAGTCCCGTTGCCAGCGACCGTCGTAATCGTTCCGCCGTTTACAGCGCGAATGCGGTTATTCCCGGCATCTACGATGTAGATCGTGTTGTTGGATACAGCAGCCGACAAAGGCGTATTCAGCAGCGCTTGGGTCGCGGGCCCGCCATCTCCGCCAAAACCGCCGAGAGGATTGGCCGGGGTCGCACTTCCGGCCACATTCGTCAGCACTCCAGTCGTGAGATTTATTCCATAGACATGCTGATTGAAAGCGTCGGTAACCAGAAGATTCCCGTTGCTATCAAACGCCACGCCTGCGGGGCCACCCAGGGTCGCACTTGTCGCCTTGCCGCCAACTCCGCTGAAACCAGCAAAACCCGTCCCGGCAAGAACGGTGATGATGCTGCGCGCATCAATCTTGAAAACATATTCGCCATTGAGCGAACTTACGTACGTATTCCCGCTGGCATCTACCACCACTCCCGTGGGTGAGCCGAGTGAGGCGGTCAAGGCGGTACCGTTGCCCAGCGGCGTTCCCCCGCCGACGATGGTGTTGATGGTGTTTTGAGCGTGAGTGCCTAACGGCAACAGGACAATCAGAAGCATGCATCTGAGAGCGACCACGCTACGCACGGCGTCCCTCCTCTCTATCGGCGGCACTTACACTCAAATCGCCTACTTCACCACCAAATTGAAGCCGACTTTCTCCGTGAATGTCGTTCCGGTTGCGGACTTAAAGGTTCCGGTCACCGTTAGCGGATACGTGCCAACTGCCGTGCCCGGTGGGTCCGCACTTCCACCGCCCACGCCGCATGACGACATGGTCGCTACGCCAGCCAGCAGACACAAGCAGAAGATCAATCCGCACAACCGCCGCGCATGTTTAACCCGGCTCTTGCCCGGCAGGATCACCAACGCTGCCAACCCAACCATGCCTGCAACCCCAACCAACCCCGCCATTCGATTGCCGCCGGGCCGCTCAAACGGCGATTTCAGGAACCCCGACGTCGCCGGTGTAGTGGTGGCCGTGACCTTGGCCTGGACCGTGGTTGCTCCGTCCAGCGTCATCGAACTCGGATTCACCGTACACTTCGCCAGTGCCGGCGCTCCGCCGCAACTGAGCGCCACCGACTGCGTGAATCCATTGACGGGGGCCAGATCCACCGTATAGATCGCCGACTGTCCCGGTACGACGGTGAGGCTGGTGCAGGTGGTCGTCAGCGAGAAGCTCTGCACCGTTCCCGTGAGTGCCGCCGACTGTGGGGACCCGGGCGAATTGTCGGTAACCGTTAGTGACGCCGCAGCAGCGCCCGCAGCAGTGGGAGCGAAAGTAACGTTGATTGTGCAGCTTGCGTTAACAGCGAGCGAGGAACCGCAGTTATTGGTCTGCGCGAACTCGCTGGCGTTCACCCCAGTAAAACCGATCGATGTGATGGTCAGAGCGGCGGTTCCGGTGTTGCTCAGCTTGACCGGCTGGGCTGCACTCGTCGTCCCCAGCAACTGTGGGGTGTTGAAGTTCAGGCTCACAGGTGCCAGCTTCGCGATCGGGCCAGGGGGTTGCCCCACACCTGTCAATGGAACAGTTTGCGGGCTGCCGGCGCCGTCGTCGGTAATGATGAGCGTGTCATTCTGAGTTCCAAGGCCCAACGGCGTAAAAGTGATGTTGATGGTACAGGACAGGGTGGGCGCCAACGCGGCAGGCGAGATGGGACAATTATTGGTTTGCGCGAAGCCGTTCGCGTCCACGATGCTGGTAATGAGGAGATTGCCAGTTCCAGAATTCGTGAGAGTGACCGGCATGGGCTGGCTCTTGACGTTTACAACCTGATTGCCAAAGTTGACATTCAGCGGAGCCAGCGAAGCGGCCGGGAACGGGATGGCGAGTTTAGTAATGAAAGCGTCTGAGCCTGACCCGTCATTACAGAGCGGGGCAGTCCCGCACGTCGGCTGAAACACGCCCGGAGTCACAGGGAAATCAGACGAGATCGTCACCCCGACAACGTAGTCGTTGCCCGCAGTGTCCTGAACAATGCTGCCGGCCCCGTCATCGGACGTTCCTCCTAAATAAGTCGAATAGGCCAATGACGAAGCATCGAGGCTGAACTTGGTAACAAACGCATCACCGCACACAAAGCCAGGAGCGCAATTCGGTATACCGGTCCCGCCAGCGAAAGCGGGTTGAATCGCGTTAGCCGTCGTGGGAAAGTTGTCCACCCCTGATGCCGCAGGCCCCGTTATCCCAGCCATATGTACGTTGCCGGCAGCGTCGATTGCCAAGCCAAATCCTGCGACGTCATCGCCGCTACCGCCAAGGTACGTTGAGTAGACGATGGCGGTCTTCGCGGCATTGATCTTGGTCAGGAAAGCATCCCCGCAAGCCTCGCCGGCGGTTGCGCAGCCTGCGGAGCCTCCACCGAATGCGGGTTGGACCACCCCTGCTGTAGTAGGAAAATCGGCCGAGTCCGTTCCTCCAGAAACATACACATTCCCTGCGGGATCAAGCGCGATGCCTACGCCGCTGTCCTCGCCCGTACCTCCCAGATATGTGGAAAAGACCAACGCAGTGCCGGTTGCATTCATTTCCGTCACAAACGCATCTCCGCAGATGGACACGTGCGTCGCCGGGCACGTCGTCCCGCCGCCGGCAAAGGCTGCCTGAATGGGATTCTTGGTGGGGAAAGTGGTGGAAGTTGTGCCCCCGGTCACGTAGGCATTCCCGGACTTATCAATCACGATGCTGTTGGCGCCATCCGAAGTATTTCCGCCCAGGTAAGTCGAGTACACCAGCGGCGCGGACCCTGTGGGGTTTAGTTTGGTTACGAAGGCGTTTGAAACTCCCGCGAGCCCGAGTTGGAAAGCGCCGGGCGTGGTGGGGAAGTCGTCCGACTGGGTTGCACCGGTTACGTAGGCGTTGCCGCCGGAATCGACGGCCAGCCCGTGCACCTTATCGTTTGTCGAGCCAGCCAGGTAGGTGGAATAGATCAGGGCTGAACCGGTGGCATTCAGCTTCGTGACGAATCCACCTCGCGCGCCAGGCAACGCGGTCTGAAAAGCTCCGACAGTGGTGGGGAAATTCGCCGATGAAGTTTGCCCGGCAACGTACACTCCTGACGCATCCGCGCTGATACCAAATCCGACCTCCGAACTGGCCCCGCCAATGTACGTGGACCACACGATGGCAGTAGCTGTGGGGTTCACCTTGGTCACAAATACATCGCCGCATTGAAAAAGTGGCTCTTCCGTGCAATTTGGGTTATTGCCACCAGACGCTGTCTGGAAAGCTCCAACAGTCACCGGAAAGTCGGCAGAGGTTGTACCCCCGGTGACGTAAGCGTTGCCGGCCGCGTCCACAAAGATCCCGTAGGCTCCATCCGAATTACTGCCGCCAAGAAACGTGGAGTAAGTCAAAATCGGGTCTATCACCAGACTTCGGCGTTTTTCATAGCGGCCGAGCTGAAAGGTAGCTTGGCCATCTGCGGTTAAACGATATTGTCCATCCACGTAGCGCCTGCTGCCGGAGTGCTCGCCGATTTCCTGGTACACCACCGGCTTCCGCAGACGGAGTTCATCTTGCCCCACCTTAAGAACCAGATCGCCGTGCTCATCGATCACCGGAACCGCACCCTCGAACCCGAGACAGATCGCGCCTGGATCAGCGCCCGGCGACACTACGAAGTCATACTCCAAGCTGCCTTCACGACCGTAGTACAACAGGTCCACACCCGGATAAACCGAAGAATAATGCACCTTGGAATACGTCGGGACATTCGTGTGCCACTTGGCCGGATCTTTTCCGATGAAATAGTTGGTCTTGCCGGGAAGTTCGTCCGCACCGCTTACAGAGAGTTTTGCGTTCGCGCCGGCCAGCTTCATGCGAAGAAATGAAGGCTCCGGTCCAACTCGTTTCGCCCCGACGTGCGGGCGCAGGATGGCCTCGCTCGAAGTCAGGAAAAGGACATACTTCCGAGTGTGGGCAAGGAATTTTACGTCAGAGTTGACCTGTCCTTCATTTGCTTCGAACGCGAGCGGGAAGCTGCCGTAACTGGCGAACACTTCCGGATGACCGGTGCGGGCGGGCAGCTCACCGGTGAGGCGGCCGGTTGACGCGGAAGTGGCGTGCGGCGGTTGCGCAATCGAGGGAACTGGCGGGGCAGTCTGGGCCAGCTCCAACGTGCTCAAAAAGATCACCCAGAAACCGACGATGTAAATTGGCTTTGAAGCGAAAGAGGTCATTTCTATAGCCCTCAGCTTTTGACCGGCATTGGCATACACTCGTGATCGCTAGGAAACCTTGGAACCCACGCCGAAACTCGCTACGCCTGCATCATTTCGCGCATTTGACGTTAAAGCTGGCGGCGCAAACCGCCGGCGGCGGGATCACAGTCGATGACCCGCCGTTATGAGTCAATACGATGCCGGTAGCGATGCCGCCGCCCACAGCTCCGACCACAACCGGTATCCAGAACTTTGGCTGCGCGATGAATACGGTGGGGTTAATCCTCGTATCCAACATCGAAGCCTGCACGACGTCCGACTCGGGAGCAAATCCCGCGGGCGGAACCTTCATTCCGATCACCACCATCTGCCCTGGTGACAAAGTGGTTTGCCCCTGGTTGGAGGTTGCATTCTGGGACTGCCTCACCACCTTGGCCGCACCCTGCGCAGCCACGGTGACTTGGCCCACATAACAGATCACTGTAGTCAGATCGTTTTCGTAAGCCACGTAGAAGTCAGTGCCGATGACACCGATCACCGCGTTGGGGGTCTTTACTTCGAACTTGCCGTTGGGCTGCGTGATCTTGACCACCCGGCTGCGCATTTTCCCGTAGCCGATCTCCAGCGAAGTTTGCTGGGAGGCGGCATCGTGCTGGACCACGCGCAGCTGGCTGTTCGACCCCAGGCTCAGAATCGAACCGTCGGTCAAGCTCGCCCGCAGGCGCCCGGTCTGGGCCGTCTGTAACAGGTCATTCCACTGCAGAGCATCCTTGTTCTGAACCGGCTGGGCGTTACGGGTTGCCGAGGGAATCAGGGCGCTGATCTTCCCGGCGGATTGATCGGCTCCCATCGCCGGCAGCCACATCATGGTAAGAGACAAAACGATAGCGAGAATGCGCTTCATCATGTACAAGGCTCCATGAAGACCGTCTTGAAATAATGATCGGTTTCACAACATTCAGTTCGGATCGGAACCGCGAAACCCAACTGACCTTGCGGGAAACGGACCGGTGAGCCACAATCCTCTCCCCGGAGCGAATCCATGTCAACCGGAAAGTGGGCGCACCTGCGATGAGGAAAAAATCAGGTTGGTTGCGGGGGAATGAGGTTGGTTGCGGGGGGTGGATTTGAACCACCGACCTTTGGGTTATGAGCCCAACGAGCTACCAGACTGCTCCACCCCGCGTATTCATCATAGCAACCGCATTCCACCAGCGTCAAACTCAGTTCTTCAGTTTGGGGCGCTGGCAGGCGTCGACGATCTTGGTGGGATCGATGGCGGCGCTGTCGAGTTGCTCTTCCAGGATTTTTCCGTCTTTGCCGATGAGGAAGTTCACGCGGCGAGCGGCTTTGTATTTGTCAATGTAGATGCCGTACTGGTGGGTGGTTTCGCCGCCCCAATCACTTAGCAAGGGGAAGGTCACACCAATCTGATCGGCGAAAGCTTTGTTGGCGAAGGGGCTATCCATGCTCACACCCAGGACCTGGGTGTCGGCGGCTTCCAGTTTTTTCAAATCTTTCTGGAAGGCCTTCATCTGAGCGGTTCAACCCCCGGTGAAAGCGAAGATGTAAAACGCGAGCACAACGTTTTTCTTGCCGTGATAATCGCTGAGCTTGACGTCTTTCAGGTCTTCGCCGGTGAAATATTGCAGTTTGAAGTCAGGCGCAACATCGCCGACCTTCAGTTTGGGTGCTGCTGGCTGATCTGCCGCGTTCGCTGGGCGAACAATCGGCGACATCAGGGCCAGAAAAAGCAGGAGAACAACTTCGGCATCAATCCCAACTTTTCTCATTCGGAGACGCTCCTTCGAGGGCTATTGTCGCAGCAATGCAGGGGGTGACGCCAGAGGGTCGCGAGCATTGCGTAACTATTGGAGAAACCAGTACATTGCTGTCAAGAGAGCGCCTCACCCCGCATGAGCCTACAGACCCTCAACGACATTTTCTTTACTGTGGTCGAGCGCAATGACCGCGTAGTGATGATGCACCGGCGCGAGATCCAATGGGTCTCCATTTCCTCGCAGGATGTATATCAAAAAGTTGTAGGCTTGGCGCAGGCGTTGCAGGATTGGGGCATTGCCAAGGGCGACCGCGTCGCCATTCTCAGTGAGAATCGGCCGGAGTGGACGATCGCCGACTTTGCCAGCCTGCTGATTGGAGCGGTTACTGTCCCGGTTTACGCGACTTTGACGGCGGAACAGACTGCTTTCATTCTGCGCGATTCCGGAGCGCGGACGATCTTTGTTTCATCGGCGAAGCAATTGGTGAAGGTCAACAGCATTCGCGATCAGACTGGCATCGAGCGCGTTGCCTTGATGGACGCCGACCCGCCGACGAAAGCCGTTTCCATGCAGGCCCTCATGGACAAAGGCCCGCGCGATCGCGATGCCAAGTTCGACGCACTCGTGCGATCAGCGACACCCAGCGATCTGGCAACAATTATCTATACCTCGGGCACGACCGGCACACCCAAGGGAGCAATGCTGACGCACGGAAACATGGCGTCGAATGTGGCTTTCTCGCTAAGAGACTTTGGGGTAAACAAGGACGACATCAGCATTTCGTTTCTGCCCTTGTCGCATGTGACCGCCCGCCACGTCGATTTCGCCATGCTCCATAACGGAGCCACGCTGGCCTACGTTTCTTTTCAGGAGCACTTGCTGCCGGCGCTTAAGGAAGTGCGCCCGACGATTTTCCTGGGCGTGCCGCGCATGTACGAAAAGATCTACGCCCAAGTACAGCAAAAGGCCACGGGCTTCCCCAAAGAGGCGATCTATCGTTGGGCGCTGGCGGTGGGCAAGGCCAATCGGGGCGAGACCCTTGCCGGCAAAACGCCTCGGTCGTTTTCGTGGATGATGGCCGATCACTTGGTCTACTCCAGGGTGCGTGGTGGCATGGGTGGCCGCGCGCATATCTTCATCTCGGGAGGAGCCCCGCTAGGGCGCGAACTGGCAGAGTGGTATGCCGACATCGGCATTCGCATTCATGAAGGCTACGGGCTGACGGAGACCTCTCCAGTGATTGCGGTGAACAATCCGAAGCATCATCGGCTGGGCACGGTGGGCAAGCCGCTGGCGAATGTCGAGGTGAAGGTTGCCCCGGACGGAGAGATTCTGGTGCGCGGCCCGTCGGTGTTTCAGGGATATTGGAACAAGCCGAAAGAGACCGCCGAAGCGCTCAACGATGGCTGGTTCAAGACGGGCGATATTGGCCAGATCGATGCCGATGGATTCCTGTCGGTCACTGATCGAAAAAAAGACCTGATCAAGACTTCTGGAGGAAAGTTCGTTGCGCCGCAGCCGCTGGAGAGTTCACTGAAGCACAATCCGCTGATCGCCGAAGCTCTGGTGGTAGGAGACAAGCGGAAATTCCCAGCAGTGCTGATTGCGCCGTCTTTTGCGCTGCTCGAAGACTGGGCACGAAGCAATCAAGTTGTCTATTATTCGTGGGAGGAACTGTGTGCGAACGCCAAAGTATGCGCGCTGTATGAAGGTATGGTCGCGGAATTGAATGGCACCCTTGCGCGCTACGAGCAGCTAAAGCGAGTGATCGTGATTGCGGAAGAGTTCTCGGCAGAGAATGGGACACTTACTACCAGCATGAAGCTGCGGCGGCACGCGGTCGAGGAGCGCTATCGCAAGCAGATTGAGGAGATGTATGTGAGGGCGGAGAAGGAAGGGTTTGTGGAGAAGGCGTAGGGTAAATCACCGAGGGTGTGGTGTTTGCGCGAGTCTGGGAGACGCTGAAGCATCCGGCGACACGGCGTCAGCGCGACCTCAGGGGCGAAAGCCCGGTCTTTATATCTAGTTTCTTTCGGCACAGGTTGAAGCTCTGCCCTCTCGTATGGTTTCGATTGAAAACCAAGAGCGGTGGACAAGAGTGTCCGCCCCACACGATTTCGGTAATTGGAGCAGTCCTAATCCATCGTTAGGCGGTCTTAGCTTTTGGCTTGTCTGCTTCTCCGAGCTTTTTCAGAGCGGCCATGGTGCGGGCGGTGTAGTCGATGCGTTTCCCCGACTTCGGGCGGCGGTGACGTTTGGTGGCGGTATCGTGTTTTGACATTTTTCCCTCGTCTTTACAGTAGCACGTTTGGGTTGACCCCGAAGGCCGGGCACGCCCACGTGAGTTTGTGGTGATCTGCGCTTTTTGGTGGGAAAGAGTGTCCGCCCACACCAACTTGGGAGTGTCCCCGCTAAACCAAATGACTAGTCCATTCGGACGCATTTACAAAGTGGAAATAAAGCATATTCTCGAATCTCGAAAGCGGTCCGTCAAGAGCGTGAGCAGATTCGAATGATCGACGAAGAGCAAGATTGGATTGCCAAGTACCGGGCGGCGCTGGATACGACAACCCCGATCAAGCCATCGAGGGTTGGAACGTTCGCCGTGGGACTGAGCGGAATGATCCAGAAGCTCGTTTCAGCCGTGGTGCAACGCTTTCATCGCGAAATAACTGCTCAGTTGGAGGTGAAGCCAGTCGAGGAACTAGCTGGTCCGCTTGTGATTCAGGCTGTGGCTTCCGCGCCGATTCCGGCAAGTCGAGCGGATGGATCGAATACGCGGGGGCCGGGCAAACGACATTTCTCGGGCCAAGATCGCCGGCGAAGCCCCAGACTAGCCTAGAATGGCTAATCCAAATGGGCTAGCCGTCAAAAACATCAGATTGGCCGTTGAAAAGGCTTGACAAGGATTCTGAGGTAAGTGAGAATCTCTCGTCCATTCAAGTCAATATCCCCCTTTGCTCCCCCGAGTGAAAAAGCACAAGCTCGTCTCCCCCAGACAGGGCCGGTACGATGGTGTCCAACCTCGCGCTCGATGATGCGGACTTCACACGAACTGATCATTCCATGCCGGGCGGGCTGGGCCTGGTGGTGGTCGATCGCTCTTTGAATCTGGTGGCCTCGAATATCGAAGCCATCCAGATACTCACATTTCCAGCTGCGGCACAGAAGATTCCCAACCTCGAGGGCTGGCTCACCAAGCGCATCCGCGGGAGCCTGGTGGATCGTGGGTCGCCGACTGCGTTCACCTTCGTTGAGGAGTTCAAATCAGCGAGAAGAACGTACCATTGCCGTTCCTTTCCTCTCAACCTCAACGGCAACGCCCAGGCGCCAAGTCATCTGGCACTCGTGCTTCTGCTGGAGAGGAACGCGACTGGAGGGGTGAAGTTGGACGAGATTGGTGCGCGTTTTGGATTGACGCCGCGCGAGCAGGAGACGGTAAGGTTGCTGTTTGAGGGACTGACCAGCAAGGAAATAGCAGGCCGAATGAAGATCAGCCCCAACACGGTGAAGGCCTTTCTACGGTTGGTCATGGTGAAGATGGGGGTCTCGACTCGATCCGGCATCGTTGGAAAAATTGCAGGTTCGAAGCAAGTTTCCGCACAACTGCCATTCCAGCGACGTAGTTGGTGAGGGCTGAAGCGTGATGGGGCGGCGGAGCCTGATGGATTTCCTGTAAGGCAGATTCTCGCAAGTGCCTCCCGAAAATTTCTTCTTTTTTTCATGCCCTGAAACGCTATCTAACACAAACTACAGTGGCACTGCGATTGGCAAACCTCGTGCTCCTTAGGGGTAGACGAGTTTGGGTGGGACTTATTCTCCTCTCCCCAAGGAGGCCCGCTACGGTAGCAGCCAAGCTTGCACGAGACGATGCGCACCTGGTGACGGAGGTTCTTTCCGTTCAACGACGCCCAGGGCTGGTGGTGGTCGATCGTTCGCTCAGTCTGGTCGCCTCGAATATCGAGGCCATCCAGATACTGACATTTCCAGCTTCCCCGGAGAAGATTCCCCAATTGGACGGCTGGATCACAAAGCGAATCCGCGGAGGCCTTGTGGACCGCGAGTCATCGTCTGCTCTCAACTTTGTTGGGCAGTTCAAGTCGGCAAGAAGAACGTACCATTGCCGTTCCATTCCTGTGAACCTCAACGGCAAAGCCCGACTGCGAAACCATCCCGCGCTGGTGCTCCTGCTGGAGAGAAACACCATCGGCGGTGTGGAGCTGGCCGAGATCTGCCGGCGTTTCGGTTTGACACCGCGCGAGCAGGCAACGGTACGGTTGCTGTTTGAGGGTCTGACCAGCAAGGAGATCGCAGACCGGATGAAGATCAGTCCCAACACTGTAAAAGCCTTTCTACGGCTGGTTATGGTCAAGATGGGCGTCTCGACCCGATCCGGCATCCTCGGGAAAATTGCAAGTTCGAAGCAGTAATCTCCGCGAGACAGACATTCAATCGATGTAGTCCGGCAGGCTAGTCCAGGATGTACGGAAGAGGGATTAGTACACCTGGGCGATTGGGAAACCGTGCGATTGCCAGTACAGTGCCTCTGCGCCAACAGCCGAGCTTCCTCCCCCAGCCGGCAGCGCAATTTGAGGAGGAAGAAAAATGTCTCGAACAAACTTGCTCGTAGCTTGTGCTTTGGTAGCATCGTTGGCTTTGTTCGTTGGGATCGCGGCGGCTCAAAATCCAGCCATAGCGGGCACACCGAATGTGTACAACGTTGACTACTTCTCCAATGCCAACACCACCGGAGATCCGGATGGGACGGTACGCATCGTCAACCCGGGCTTTTCGGGCGGAAACCTGTGCGCGGACATCTACGTATTCGATACCAACGAAGAGATGTCCGAATGCTGCAGCTGTACCACCACACCAGATGGCATCCTGACGCTTTCCGTGAATGGCGACCTGACCAGCAATCCCCTGACTGGCCCGCCGCTGCTCACCAACGGCGTCATTAAGGTTGTGTCGGCGGCGACGTCTGGTGGATTGTGCCCGGTGCCGACCACACCCTCCCCCTCCCCTACACTCCGTCAGTGGACCACGCACATTCAGAACAACGGTACGCTCACGGAGAATCCTTCTCAGGAAGTGTCCCTAAGCCTGTCCGAGGGTAAAGCCTTGGCTGGGCAATGCGCCGCCATTGTGAAAGACGGCAGCGGACATGGGATTTGCGCCAACAGCGCCGCCCTTGCAGCAATCTGTAACAACTAGGGCGTTCGGAGAAACCCCAACGATGGCCGGCCCTAGCCTGTAGCCGGGCTTTCCACCTTAACTCGCCAGACAGGATTTACCGGTTTCTTGTCTGGCGTTCTTCGCTTCACCCAGTTCTGCAATTCTTGAAGGGGAGGGACTTATGCGGTTCTCGCAAGGACTTCTAGGTTTCGGACTAAGTGTGACACTGGGTCTGCTAAGCAATGGAATTGCGGTGGCGCAAACAATCACCGACGTGGTCGCTGAGATAGGAACGGTCAAGCTAACGATGGGCGACCTCGAGCGACAGGAATCATCCAAGCTGCTGCAGGCTCGCTTTGATTTCTATCAAGCTGAGAGCAAGGCCCTTGACGATCTGATCGATACGACCTTGATCGCGCAGAAAGCCAAGAGCGAAAACCTCACCGTGGATCAGCTTCTCGACCGCGAGGTTAAATCACAAGTCAAAGACCCGACGGAAGACCAGATCAGGATTTTCTATGAGGGCCTGGAAACCGACCAGTCGTACGAAGCAATGCGGGGAAAGATACTGGAGAAAATCCGCGTGCTGCGGACCAACAAGGCACGAGCGGCCTACATCAAGGCGCTGCGTGAGCAGTCCAATGTGTATGTGACTCTGGCCCCGCCGAGTACGGTCGTGGATCTTGGAAACACAGATGTGCTCGGGTCGAAAGATGCACCGGTGATGCTGGTCGAATTCGCTGACTATGAGTGTCCCTATTGCCAGAAGGTCGCCGCCGCGATCAAGAAATTGCAGGGAGACTTCGGTGGCAAGCTAGCAGTGGCTTACAAAGACTTCCCTTTGCCCATGCACGCGCACGCGGAGAAGGCCGCGGAAGCCGCGCGTTGCGCGGGCAAGCAGGGCCAGTTCTGGGCTTTCCATGATGAGCTATTTCAGAGCAAAGAGCTGGATCTCGACCAACTCAAAGCACAAGCACATGCCTTGAAACTGGACACGGCGGCGTTTAACAAATGCCTTGATGGGGGCGAGACGGCCGCAGCCGTGCAACAGGACCGTGAGCAAGGCCTGCGCCTTGGGCTCAGTGGCACGCCCAGCTTCTTTGTGAACGGTCACTTCCTCAGTGGCGCACTTGATTACACTGCGCTTCGCAAGATTGTTGATCAGCAACTCGCGCAGCCACTCAACCAGGCGGCCATCACAGCAAGGAAATGAGTGCGGAGTGCAGGTAGGGCTTAGCGGCAGAAGGAAGGGGAACGTATGAGAAACGCCGAGCGCGTCATGAACCAGCGTAAACCTGCGAACATTGACATAATCTGCGACATGATTCGTCTGCAAATACGATTGAGAGCCCTTCTCTCAAGGTTGGAAGCACCGCCCAAGCGAACGGTGCGGCACGGGGCGAGTGGGGATCGAGACGGGAATCATAAGTTGATCGCCGGAGACACGGGCTAACCCGCCAGTGACGGCAATCACACTCTACAGTACGGCTGGTCACATCGTTGTCTTTTGCTGAGTACTACCTTAAGGACGTGGTCTGGAGGTGCCTTATGACGGCCACGGCCCAGGTAAGAGATCAGAAGCAGACCGTAGGTTTCAAACGCGTTCTTATTGCCACAGATTTCTCGGCCGCCTCGGAGCGGGCGCTCGCCTATGCCCTTCCAATCCTGCGGCGGTACGGGTCGGAAGTGTCGATCGTGCATGTAGTTCATCCGGAAACGATCACTTGGGAGTCCCTGCCTGAGGAATTCAACCGTGAGCGACTTGAGGCAGAAAAGCAGATGCAGCGCCTTGCCGAAGAGGCGCGCATCAAGAGCTTCCATCCCCATCTGTTAATCGAGAGAGGCCGGGTATGGGATGTGCTTTCGCCGATCATGCAGCGCGAGAACACTGATTTGTTGGTCCTGGGTACTCGCGGCCGTGGGGGCCTGAGGAAGCTGGCGCTGGGATCGGTGGCGGAAGAGGTGTTGCGCCGGGCTGCGTGCCCGGTGCTCACGGTCGGCCCCAATGTTCCACTGGCAGAGGCTGGGACAAGCGAATTCAAGACGATTCTCTTCGCCACTGATTTTGGCCTCGCTTCGGTGAAGGCTTTTGCGTACGCCTTGTCCCTGGCAGAGGACTGCCAAGCGAAGTTGATTCTGCTGCACATGGTGCCACCCATGCCGGTTGCCGATATGGGACCGGTGGCGTATAGCCCCGCGTTTTACCTGGCCCAGGAACTGACCGAGTGGCAGGCCGCCAAGAAAAAGGAAAGCGTGCGGAAGTTGAAAGAACTGGTTCCATCGGGCGCGAAGCTGAGAAACCGGCCCGAATGCCTGGTCGGATTCGATTTCCTTGCAGAAGGTATTTTGGACACCGCGGCGGCACGCGGGGTTGACTTGATCGTCATGGGAGCAAATCCGGTGGCCTCGGCGCAGGCGGCGTCACACGCCCCATGGTCTCTCACTCACGACATCATCTGCGGAGCCAAGTGTCCCGTGTTGACAATTCTGAGCTGAGAAACAACGGGCAGAGCCGCAGAGCGAAGGAGGTGGCCTCGAATGATTGTACGCAAAGATGTCCTTTGTGTAATGAAACTCGCTCACTACTTGAGGTACTACGAGCGGCGGTACGGAACCAGGCTTTCGCCCGAATTGGCGGACCGAGAAGCGGCGAAGGAAGGGTTTGTTTTGGATCATAGTGGCGGAGCCATTGGATCCTGGCACCAGCCGGATGGCGAACAGCAGAGAAAAACAGCGTAACTTCGACAGCAACACTAATGAGTGCGGGATTGAACAATCGAGGATGAGAGGTTCGAAATGAAAACCACTCCGACAAACATTTATGAAGAAGAAGTTCGCCCTGCTGAAGCAGCAAACCATGTCGCGGCTGCTCGTCACTTGCTCACGGAACTGCGTAAGAGGCTTCACGGGGTCGAGGATTACCCGGAACTGCAGGAAGCCATTACGAAGCTGGAAGTGGCATTAAGCAGCCTGACGGTAAAGACCGGAGGCATGCTGTAGCCGCGCTTCTGAGGGTTGGCGTGAGAACAAGATTGCGCCTATCCACATGCGCGAGGACCAGGAGAAGCCCGATGCTGTCAAAATGCGCGAATCCGTCGTGCGCCGGCTCATTCCGGTACCTGCATGAAGGAAGAATGTTTCATCTGATTGTGGGTGCTCCGACGGGAGAGGCAGCCACCACCCATGCACCGGCCGCGATTGAGTGTTTCTGGTTGTGTGACAAATGTTCCAAGACGCTGACGTTAGTTCCCCGCTGCGTCGGCGCCGTGCCGCCGATCCATGTCCAAGTAGTCTCCTCCGTGAAGATCGACGCGTTCCAGCGTGGCCAGAAGGGTATTCTATGTGCGCGGAGGGGCACTGGTTGTCCGCTTCAACCTTGCCAAGTCGTCGCATCTTCCAGGATCAACCCCGCCCCACACGGCCTGAGCAGTACAATAGTTGCATGCCGGACTCCCTGATCATCGCTGGCCGTGAGTTCCGTTCCCGGCTGATTGTGGGGACGGGAAAGTACAAGTCGTTCCAGGAAAATGCACGGGCATTGGAAACCAGTGGCGCAGACATGGTTACGGTGGCCGTGCGCCGGGTGAATCTGGATCGCAGCAAGGAATCGCTGCTCGACTACATTGATCCCAAGAAATACTTCCTGCTGCCGAATACGGCAGGTTGCTACACCGCCGACGAAGCCATTCGCGCGGCGCGGTTGGGTCGCGAGGTTGGGCTGTCGGATTGGGTCAAGCTGGAAGTCATTGGCGATCAGGCGACACTTTATCCTGATGTACAGGCCACGCTCGAAGCCACGCGAGTGCTGGTGAAGGAAGGTTTCACGGTCCTGCCTTACACTTCCGATGACGTAGTGTTTGCGAAGCGACTGCTGGATGCGGGGGCGAGTGCGGTGATGCCGCTGGGCGCGCCGATCGGCAGCGGCCTGGGGATTCAGAACGCCGCGAACATTCGCATTCTGCGGGAAGCGATCACCAGCGTGCCACTGATTCTGGATGCGGGGGTGGGAACAGCGTCCGATGCCACGATTGCGATGGAGTTGGGCGCTGATGCCGTGCTAATGAACACGGGAATTGCGAGCGCGCAGGATCCGGTGTTGATGGCTGAAGCCATGAAACATGCGGTGCTGGCAGGGCGCGAAGCCTATCTGGCGGGACGCATGCCGAAGAAACTGTATGCGACGGCCAGTTCTCCGCTCGAAGGCGTGGTCAGGTAGTGCAAAAAGAAAAGGGCGGCGTTCGCCGCCCTGGATTCTTGCGGCAAATCACTTAGAGCATTTTCACGCTGTCAACGTGGATGGAGTCGCCGGTTACTTTTCCGGTCACGGCCACATGATGGCTTTCATGTCCCTTGAGAACGTCGGGGTTATCCACGGTAAGCACTTTTTGGTCGGAGTCGGTGACGATGACGGCTTTGGCGCCCTTCGCCAGGCACTTGTTCATGCAGGCAGCATGACTGGCACTCGCGCCCTTGGCGCCGCATTGGGAGTCGCTGACGATTCCGTTCACGGTGGAGGAATCGGCGGCCACCGCCAATCCGACCATGAGCAGCAAGAGAGAAACGGCAAGACAGAGCAACAAGAGTTTTTTCATGGGATCCTCGAGTTCAGCGGCCAAGCCGCGGATTTTTGTTGCGTGACTGCCTGGCCCTATGCATTCTCGCTGCTGGGCCAAGCGGGACTATGGTCTGAATATTTTCCCGAACTATATCACACGGGGAGCATTGTCGAGCACGAACGGCCCTAACTACTTTCGGGCGGAATCGGTGGCGGGCTTGGGTGGCGCCGGCGGAGGTGGCGAGACATAGACGACTTCGCCGGGACGGGCATAATGTAACTGCTCACGGGCTTCTTTCTCGATGGTCTTGGGGTCGGTCTGCAGAGACTTGACCTGATCGGTATGGCGGTCGTTCTCCTGCTGCAAGCTGCGAATCTCGGTTTGCAGGCCGACATACTCGGCTTTCTTTTGACGATAGACCACCATGCCGTTGGCGCCGAACATCACGTGTATGAACAGCCAGATGCTGAAGGCGGCCACTGCGGCCGTGGCCAGGCGCCGCCAAATGCCGTGCAGCATGGCCAGCGTGGGGCGAAGCTTTGCCATCACGCGGTCGGCCCAAGCTTCGGCCTGTGGGGCGCGCTCCACGAGCGTGCGCAGCCGTTCCTCGGGGCTGGGGATGATGCGAACTCGGGAAAGTGGTCCTACTCGAAGATCCATTGCTTGGCTGCCGCGCTCATCCGCTCCAACTCCTGCACACTGCCGGCTTCGGTGTAGACACGCACCACCGGTTCGGTGCCGGAAAGCCGGTAGCACACCCACGAGCCGTCATCACAGAGCAGCTTCAGTCCGTCGGTGCGTACGACTTCCTTCACCTTGCGGCCACAAAAGTCGCGAGGATTAAGCGCCAGCTTACCAGTGAACTTCGCTTTCACTTCCGGCGTCAAGCGGAAGTTCTCCCGCATGGGGTAAAAGGAACCAACTTTGACAAATAAGGCGTCCAACTGGTGTTTCAAGGGTTGGTTTCGGCGGGCCACCATCTCACAACAGAGCAGCCCGGCGAGGATTCCGTCTTTTTCAGGGACGTGCTGGCGGATGGAAAGGCCGGCACTTTCTTCGCCGCCGATCACGATTTTGTCCTGCTTGATGAGTTCGCCGATATATTTGAAGCCGACCGGGGTCTCGTGCAGTGGAATGTGATGATGCTCGGCGAGGGCGTTGATCAGATTGGTTGTGGCTACAGATTTGCCGACACCGTTTTTCCAGCCGCGGGTCTCGACCAGGTAATCGAAAAGCAGAGCGATGATGTAGTTAGGCTGAAAGAAGGTTCCGTCTTGATCGACGATGCCGAAGCGATCGGCGTCGCCGTCGGTAGCTATGCCGATGTGGGCGTTGTTCTTGCGCATCTGGCTGCGGAGATCGTTGAGCAGATGGTCATCCGGCTCGGGAGCGTGACCGCCGAAGAGCACGTCGCGATAGTCGTGGACAGCAGCGACTTCGACACCGGCTTCGCGCAGCAAGGAGTCGGGATAACCGCAGCCGGCGCCCCAGAAGGGATCGAAGACGACCCGCAGGCCGGCTTTCCTGATAATGGAGAGATCGACGATTTCTCGCAGCCGGGCGAGGTAGGGGCCGCGGGGATCCAGGGATTGCGGTTGGGGCTTCGTGGAGCCTGCTTTCGCGGCGCCGCCGGCGTCAAAAGCTGCGATTTCGGCCTCGATTCGTTGCGTGACTTCGGGCAGCGCGGGAGCGCCGTCAGAAGTCGAAAACTTGATGCCGTTATACTCCGGCGGATTGTGCGAGGCGGTGAAGTTGATGGCGCCGTCCGCGCACTCGCAAGTCACGGCGTAGGAAATCGCCGGAGTGGGTGCGGCAGCGACGAGCAACGGGGTGATGCCGTGGGCGACGAGAATCTCGCTGGCCATGGCACAGAAGGTCTCGCCGAGGAATCGGGGATCGCGGCCGACGATGATATGCGCTCCCGTGGGCTTCTGCGAGGCCACGTAACGGGCGATGCCGCTGACGGCGCGGCGTACGTTGGCGAAGGTGAAGTCTTCGGCCATGATGGCGCGCCAGCCGGAGGTGCCGAACTTGATTTGGGTAGGCATGGATTCAGCGCGATCGCGCAAGGTGATAAGCTTTTTTCGTAAAGGTGATTCTATATGACTGACAAGAGACTCGTCCTGACCACCGCGAGTTCGGTGGATGAAGCACGGCGCATTGCGGAGGGGCTGATTGAGCGCAAGCTCGCCGCCTGCGTGAATATTGTGCCCAAAGTGGTTTCGATTTATCGCTGGAAGGGGAAAACTGAAGAGGCGGAAGAGTGGCTTTTGTGGATCAAGACTACTGCTGCGGCGTACCCGCGGGTGCGCGATGCCATCCGGGAAATGCATTCGTACCAATTGCCGGAGTGCATGAGCATAGCGGCGGACGATGGCTGTCCGGCTTACATGAAGTGGATTGACGAGTCAGTGCAGTAATTTCAGCCGCAGATATTCGCAGAAAGGCACAGATCAGAAAATCTTTCTAGCCGCTGATATTCGCAGAAAGGCGCAGATCACACAAGTTATCTGCGTTGGTCTGCCTGATCTGCGGCTTAGATTGTTGATAGGGCCTGGTCCAGGTCGGCCATGATGTCGCCTACGTCCTCGATGCCGACGGAGAGTCGTACCATACCGTCGGTCAGTCCGATTTCTATTCGTCCTTTCTCGCCGATGGCAGCGTGAGTCATTGTGGCGGGATGCGAGATCAGCGTCTCGACGCCTCCGAGTGACTCGGCCAGTGAACAGAGGCGGACGGTCTTCAGCATCTTCTTCGCGTTGGAGAGCGAACCGGTTTCGAAGGTGATCATGGAACCGAAACCGGTCATCTGTTCGCGGGCAAGATCGTACTGAGGATGATCCGGCAATCCGGGATAGAAGACCTGCTTCACCTTGCGGTGCCGGGAGAGAAAGTCGGCGACAATGCGGCCACTGCGGTCGTGCAGTTCCATACGGACAGCCAATGTCTTGACCCCGCGCAGTACCAGCCAACACTCGAACGGCGAGAGGATTGCTCCTGCGGTCTTCTGCACGAAGCTCAATTGTTCAACCTGATCGGAGCGGGTGCACACCACGACGCCACCCAGACCGTCGCTGTGTCCGTTGAGGAATTTGGTGGTGGAGTGAACCACCATGTCGGCGCCCAGTGCAATAGGCTGTTGGAAATAAGGCGACATGAAAGTGTTGTCCACGACCAGTTCAACCTTCTTCTTGCGGCAAACATCGCTGATGGCGCGAATGTCGCTGAGGGCCATCAGTGGGTTGGTGGGAGTCTCGATGTAAACCATGCGCGTGTTCCGGCGGATGGCGCGTTCCACATTCTTTGCTTCCGACGTGTCTACGTAGGTGAATTCCATCCCGTAGCCGGAGAGAATCTGGTTGAACAGGCGGGGCACGCCACCATAAAGATTGTGCCCGGCGACGATGTGGTCCCCAGACTTGAACATGGTGCAGAGGGCGTTGATCGCGGCCATCCCACTGGCAAAGACGCGCGATGCAATGCCACCCTCGAGCGAAGCCAGGTTTTCTTCAAGGCGAGTGCGGGTGGGATTCGACACGCGCGCGTACTCGTAGCCCTTGTTCTTGCCCAATTCTTGCTGGAGGTACGTTGAAGTGGGATGGATGGGGACGGCGATGGAACCGGTTTCAGCGTCGGGTTCCTGACCGGTGTGGATGGCGCGAGTGGCGAAACCGGGGAGTTTGGTTTTGGACATAGGTAAGACTCGATGCGTTCTAAGCAATTAGCATTCAGCACTCAGCATTCAGCCCGGCACCCTGGGATAAGCTCCACTGGACGGGTGGTGTACTTGCTGAATGCTAACGGCTGAGTGCTGAATGCCTTCAAATTCCGCCGTCAAAGATCTTCTTTGATAAATAGCGTTCGGCGGAGTCGGGGATCATGGTTACGACATGCTTGCCTGCGCCCAGCCGCTTGGCGATCTGCAGAGACGCGAAAACGTTGGCGCCGCCGCTCGAACCTGACAGTACTCCCTCGCGTGCGGCCAGTTGTTTGACCATGCCGAAGGCGTCGGCGTCACTGACCATCAGCACTTCGTCGCAGACGGAGCGGTCGAAGTTCTTAGGAATGAAACTGGCGCCGATTCCTTCTACTTTATGCGGGCCAGGCTGACCTCCTCCCAGGACCGATCCCTGGGTTTCGACGGCAAACGCCAACACCTTGGGCAGTTGATCCTTGAGGTAACGCGCCACTCCGGTGAAGGTGCCGGCGGTGCCAGCGCCGATTACGACGGCATCGATCTGTCCATCCAACTGTTCGAAGAGCTCGCGGGCCGTAGTTTGGTAGTGGTAGTCAGGATTGGCGGAGTTTTCAAACTGTGAGGCCATGAAGGCGCTGGGATTATCAGCGACAAGTTCATTGGCGCGTTTTATGGCTCCCAGCATCCCCTCACCGTCCGGGGTGCGCGTCACCTCGGCGCCGAGGGCACGCATGATCGTGACTTTTTCCTCCGAAAAGCGTTCCGGGACGAACAAGGCGACTTTGTAGCCTCGGTTCACGCCGATCAATGCCAGGCCAATGCCGGTGTTGCCGGCCGTGGCTTCAACGATGGTCCCGCCTGGCTTGAGCTTTCCCTCCGCCTCTGCGCGCTGGATGATGCCGATCGCGGCGCGGTCTTTCACGCTGCCGCCGGGATTCAAATACTCCAGCTTGGCGTAGACTCCGGCGGAAGTGGCGGGGACAATCCGCTTCAGTTTAAGAATGGGAGTTTCGCCAACGAGTTGAGTAATGTCGTCGGCTACCCGCAGGCGGCTTCGCTCGATGAGCGTCTTGTGCACTCTACAGAGTACGGAAGGTGAAGCAGAAGCGTCAATCGGACGAAAGTAAGGGGCAGGTTGGGGAAGGCCGAGAAAAGCCTTTATTGCAGAGTTCGCAGAGAAAACCTGGAGAGACCGCGGAGACAGGTTAGCGCGACTGTTCCTGACCTGGGTAATAGCCGCTACGGGTGCGGACTACGAGCTTTTTGTAGCCTTTGGCACGGGCTTCGACGTGGATGGTGCGATAGCCGCCGACGCTTTTCGGGGTTGTGGGCTTATATCCAATGGTGTACTGGCTGCGAATGTCGTGAGCGATGGTGCTGCTGATGGCGTCGACTTCCGCGAGCGTCTTAGGGAGGAACGCGATGCCTCCGGTGTCCTGAGCCACGGTTTCCAGAGCGCGGCGGGCGCGGCGTGCCGATTTTTCCAGCAGTCCAATGGCATACACCGTAGGGCCGTTTTCCTGCTGCAGGTTGCGGACGGTTTGCTCTAGCGTTTCGGTGCTGGCGTTATCTTCGCCGTCGGTTACTACGAACAGAACTTTCTTCTGTAGGCGGGCGTGGGCTTTCATTTCATTGGAGGTCGCAACCATGGCATCGTACAGCGCAGTGCCGCCGCGGGCCTCTACCTTTTCCAGAGCCTCTTTCAGCAGGGGCAGCTTGTTGGTGAAGGGCTGATCGAGATAGTACTCGTCGTTGAAATTGACCACACAGACTTCGTCCTGAGGATTGCTGGAGCGGACGAGATTCAAGGCGGCCTTGTTAACCTGGTCGCGCTTTTCCCGCATGGAGCCGGAGTTGTCGATCACAATGCACATGGAGACCGGAATGTCTTCCTGGCGAAACGAGGTCATGGGTTGAGGATGGCCATTTTCCATGACCGTGAAGGCTGCCTTGGGGAGGTTCATCACCATGTGGTTCTTGTCATCGACCACGGTGGCGTGGAGGGCTACTTCTTCGACATCTTTCTTGAACACAAAGATGCTGTTGTCTTCGCTGGGGGCGTTTTCCTGGGGTTGCTGCGTCCGGGGCGATGGGGGAGCGGGGACAGATGTGTTTTGGGTTGGCGCCGTGGTGGTAAGAAAAAGAAAGATGAGTAACAGGACCAGCCAACGATCATTCGGAAGGTGCATAGTATCCCGTTTTGGCGAAAACCCGGAGCGGCGGCAATCCTTTGGGCGGAATCAGTTTCACTTTTATCTTACGCCATTTGCCGTCATGCCCAGGGTTCTTGGGACGGTACCCCAGCACGTACTGGTTGCGCAGTTCGATGCCAATCTTGGTGGCCACATCGCCGAGATCGTTGGGATTGTCGATGGTAAAGGCGCGTCCACCGGTGATTTCCGTTATATCAGAAAGCAGGGCCGGCCCTGAGGCCTCCTCGGGAGTGGCCATGTTGTGGTCATAAATGCCGATGGCGTAGATCATGACATCCGCCTCGCGGACCGTGGACTTGATTTCGCCTTCGGTGTAGCGGCTGTGATTGTCACCACCGTCGGAGATGATGAGCAACGCCTTCTTGGGATACTTCGCCTGGCGCATCTTGCTGACGCCGAGATAAATGCCGTCGAGCAGGGCGGTCCGTCCTTTGGGAACGGTGTACACCAGCTTGCCCTGAATGTCCTCCACCGAAGACGTGAAGTCGGAAACCTCTTCCGGCTTGTCGGCAAAAGCGATCATGAAAAATTCATCCTGAGGATTGGCAGTCTTAAAGAACTCGATCACGGCCTCGCGAGCGCGCTCGATCTTGCTGCTCATGCTGCCACTCATGTCGAAGATGACGCCGATCGAGACCGGAGCGTCTTCACTGGAGAAGGACTTCAGTTCCTGCGGGTCCTTGTTCTCGAAGACTTCAAAATTCTCCTTGTCGAGCCCGGTGACCAGGCGATTCATGGGGTCGGTAATGGTGACCGGAATCAGCACCAGGCTGACGTCGACTTTCATGGGGCGGGTGTGGGTACGAAGCGAGGGATCGACGGAATCCATCGGATTGGGCTTCGCCGGCTCGACCCGGGGAGCGACATGCACGTCTTCGATGGAGACTTGGGCGATTGAAACTGAAACCAGGGAAGTCAAAACCATTGCGAGAGCGATGAAACCGGCCGGGGCTGGTCTTATGATGCCAGACATAACGCTACTCAGCGTCTAGGGAGGGCTGACTGGGAGCCGTCTTTGGTCAGGGCGAGATGACCCGCTCCGCCCACAAAGGCGGGCCAAAAGAACCTCACTGAGGCTGATCGTAACACAGGAAAGCGGGCAGGATGACAGGCATTTTTTCGGAAGGAGGAGGGCCTTTTCAGGCAAATGTTTGCCCGTGCCTCTTCCTCTCTCTACAGCCTTAATCCTCATCCCTATGAAATTCGGTAGCGGCAGCTTCCGGCTCGTCGATTCCGAGTTCTGGATGTACGCAGGTTGTCTAGTAGAATGTCAGTTTCTCCCATGTCCCACATTTCTCCCTTTCGTGCTTTGCGATATGACCCCGCGCGGGTTGATCTCTCAAAGGTCGTAACCCAGCCCTACGACAAGATCACGCCGGAGATGCAGGAGCGTTACTACGCGGCCAGCCCCCATAACCTGGTACGCATCATCCTGGGGAAGCGGGAAGCGGCAGATGGTGCGGGAGAGAACACATACACACGGGCTGCGGCCTACTTCAACGATTGGCGGCGGCAAGGGATCTTTCTGCATGAGGCACAGCCCTCGATCTACGACTACGTGCAAGATTTCACGGTTCCCGGGGAAAGCAAAGAAATACGGCGCCGGGGATTCATTGCGCTGGGAGAGCTGGAGGACTACTCCGACAACGTGGTGTTCCGCCATGAGCAGACTCTGGCCAAGCCGAAAGCTGACCGACTGGATCTGTTACGGGCCACGCGGGCCCACTTTGGACAGCTGTTTATGCTGTATAGCGATCCGGCGGGAGAAATTGATGGTCTGCTGTCCGCGGCGGCTGCCGCACCGGAGATTGACGCTCGCGACGAATACGGGGTTCGGCATCGAGTGTCGAAGATTTCTGACCCTGCCCTGGTCGATCTGGTTCGCAGCAAGATGCGCGACAAGAAACTAATTATTGCGGACGGACACCATCGCTACGAAACAGCGTTGAACTATCGCAACGAGCGGCGGAGCAGCGCGGAGACTGCTCCCCCGACCAGCAGACACGGGTTCTCTTCTGAAATCTTCCCTTATGAGTTGGTGATGATGACCTTCGTCAATATGGAGAGCCCCGGTTTGCTGATCCTGCCGACCCACCGGGTGGTGCAGGGATTGGCGTCATTCTCCCCCGATGAGCTACGACACAGGGCCAAACAGTTTTTTAGCGTGGAAGAAGTCGATGCGTCGGTGGATGCATTGCGGGCGACTGGAATCCTGCGGGAAGCCGGGCACGCGGGTACGGCTCTGTTGGCGGTGACTGCGGATCGCGTGTTTCTTCTGGACACTCCCCAGGCGGTGGGATCCAACTTCTTCAGCGGACTTTCGCTAGGGCAGCAATCGCTCGATGTGGTTCAGCTGCACAAGTGCCTGTTGGAAGGTGTATTGGGGATTTCCGAGGAGGCGATCCGTAACCAGCAAAATATCAGCTACGTGCGGGATGCAGAAGAGGCCATGGCGCGAGTGCGGGCAGGTGGGGCGAACGTGGCATTTCTCATGAACCCGGTGCGCATGCGGCAAGTTAGGGACATCGCTTTCGCGGGCGAGGTGCTGCCGCAAAAGTCGACCGACTTCTATCCCAAGTTGCTCAGCGGGCTAACGATTTACGCACTGGAGTAGGCGGATGGTGTCGGGGCAGCCGATGGGAGCGTGAGGTGGAGAGTAATTTAAACGTAAAGTTCGCAAAACCAGACCGCGAAGCAAGGTAGCGACGTTCGCGCCATAATGGATGGATCTTGACCACCACGGCAGGCGGCATCGTGAGTTCAGAGCCTCGCGGGCTTATGCGCGTTGCGGTGGCCGTCCTGCTGGCGCTGGTTTCTGTAGTTCTGCTTTCTGGGTCCCCTGAAGATAAGCGTGTTTCCATCTATTCGACCATTGCCAGCTATTCCCTTCCCGTAGTCGAGCGAAACCGCATGGACTACGTCGGCCTGCTGGAAGTGCTCGAACCTTTAGGCACGGTCAGCGCCCGGGTGAATGGAGACCACTGGCGGTTGCGCTACAACGATGCCGACGCTGAGTTCACTGCCAACAAGCGCGGGGCGCGGGCGCGGCGTACGGACTTCGATCTATCCGCGAATTTCGTGCTGGAAGGTGGCCGGGGATTGGTGCCGCTAGCCGACCTCAGCATTCTGCTTTCGCGCATGCTCGGTGGTCCGGTAAGTTTCAACCCCAAGGCACGACGGTTGTTTGTGGGCGGCGTCGCGATCCACTTCACGGCACAGGTCAGCAACACCACACCGCCGAAGTTGATCATGACCTTCAGTTCGCCGGTGAACCCGGCCATCGCGACGGAACCGGGAAAGCTGCGGATGACGTTCAGTCACGACCCGGTGGTGGCGCCCAGCTCTCCGAGACTTAGCTTTGACAGCACCGTGATTACTTCCGCCAGTTTTGTGGAGAGCAACGGGGAGGCGGAGCTGGTGGTCACGACCACGGTCCCGGTGCTGGCCAGCTTCAGCGACAACGGGCGCACGATCACTGTGGGACCACCGCCGTCGCCCTCCGCGACCGCGACGGCACCGCAGGTTCCGCCGCCCGCTGCCCTTGCACCTGCAACTGCACCTCTGTCTACTCGTGTGCCTGCGTCGCCCGCGATTGTTGCCAAACCTCCGGCGTCTGGCGCGCCACATTACTTCGCTGTCATCGACGCCAGCCACGGAGGCGACGAACGGGGTGCGGCGCTCACCGAGCAAATGGCGGAGAAAGATGTAACACTGGTGTTCGCGCGACTGCTACGCCAGGAACTCGACAGCCGCGGACTGCGCACGCTTTTGCTTCGCGATTCGGACGCTACGCTGACGCTCGATCAGCGGGCCGCCATGACGAACGTGGCGGCTCCGGTGATTTACCTCAGCGTGCATGCTGCATCGCAGGGGAGTGGCGTTCGGCTGTACACCGGGCTGGCTGCGTCTGGTGGAGAAAATGCCGGGCCGTTCCTTGACTGGGATGCGGCCCAGTCTCCATTTCACGCGCTGAGTGATGCGGCGGCGACCAGCCTGGCGGCGGCGCTGCACGACAAGCAGATTTCGGTTCGAACTCTGACGGCACCGCTGCGGCCATTGAACAATATCACCAGCGCGGCGGTGGCGATTGAGATCGCGCCCCCAGACGGTGACATTTCACGACTGGCCTCGGCGACCTATCAGCAGCCAATTGCTGCCGCGGTGGCTGCGGGTGTGGCCGACGCACGCGACAAACTACAGGCGGCGCGAAGATGATTCCACGTCAACTCATTCTGGGCGCGGTGGTCATGATCATTTTGGCGCTGGGCATGAGTCTTTACGCATGGCACATGCGGGGACGAGCGAGCCAGCCCGAGGCGGCGTCAACCCAGCCGGTGGAACCGCCGGTTTCGGGGCCAACCGAAGCGGTGACGCTGTACATCGCTTACGATGATGGCGAAGTCCTGCGTGCCCAGGCGGCGCGGATTCCACTGCCCGCGGGGCGCCAGGAGCGGGCCGAAGAATTACTGCGCGCCCTGCTCAATATCTATCTCGACAAATCTTCCCCTCACTTACTGGGAGCAGGGTCAGAGATCCGCAATGTTTATCTTGTAGACCCCGGGCTGGCCGTGATTGATCTGAACGCGGCCTTCGCAGACGGGCATCGCTCTGGAGTGTTGATTGAAGAACTCACGGTAGCTTCGCTGGTGGAGACCCTTGCGACCAACATTCCGGGAATTACGCGGGCCAAGATATTGGTGGACGGCAAGGAGCGCGACACTCTGGCCGGCCATCTGGATTTGACGAACTTCTACGACGTCGCGGCCTTTTCTCAGTTGGCGCTGCAACTTCAGAGTAGGCGCTGAACCGAAGCTGGCACCATCATTTACAATCGCGGACTATGGTTTATCGCTCTGATAATCGCACGGCCGATCAACTCCGCCCGGTGAACATCGTCGCTGACTACATCAACACGGCTGAGGGCTCGGTTCTCATTGAAGTGGGAAATACGCGGGTAATCTGTACCGCCTCGATCGAAGAGACCGTGCCGCAATTCATGCGCAACACCGGCAAAGGTTGGATCACTGCCGAATACAGCATGTTGCCTCGCGCCACCCTGACACGCACGTCGCGGGAGGTGAACAAGGGCAGACCCAGCGGACGTACTCACGAGATACAGAGGCTGATTGGGCGATCGCTGCGGGCGGTCACGGACCTGCAACGCCTCGGCGAACGCACGATCTGGATTGACTGCGACGTGATTCAAGCTGACGGCGGCACACGGACAGCTTCCATCACCGGGGCGTTTGTGGCGCTGGGGCTGGCTTTCGAGAAGCTGGTGGAGGCCGGGACGCTGACCTCTGCTCCGCTACGCGACTTCATAGCGGCGGTGAGTGTGGGAATTGTAGATGGAGAAATCCTGCTCGATCTTGCATACGAAGAAGATTCCCGCGCCGATGTGGACATGAATTTCGTGATGACCGCCGGCCACAAGTTGGTGGAAGTACAGGCAACGGCTGAGCATCAGGTGTTCGATCAGGCGCAGTTGGACAAGATGCTGACGCTGGCGCGGCAGGGTGTGCAGTCGCTGATCGCTAAGCAGCAGGGGATTCTAAGGACGCTGACGCTGCGGCAGTAGCCTTCAGTCAAGCATCCAGCAGTGCCGTCAGCAGTTCGTCCTTTTCCCGAGAAAACGGATTGGTAACGGTAACCCCGTTCCAGGTGAATCCCGAGTGCAAGTCTTCTGAAAGCAGCAGGCGGCAGCCTGCGGCAGCAGCTGCAGACAGGACTACCGCGTCCCAGATGCCAAGGTCATGATGAACCGCCAGATCCGTCGCGGCCAGCATGACCGCCGGTGACGTCTCAATCAATGGAAACACATCCTGCCAGCTCAAAATCGCGGCCCGCGCCCGCTCAGGGGTGCGTCCTGCCTTGCCTACTAGCACGCGGAAGAGTTCCCCCAACACTTGGACGGGCAAAAATGTGCTGTCTTCGGGTAGTCTTTCGATGATTTGGAGGGCGGTTTTCTGCTTCGCCGCGTCATTGATGCCTTCGGCGTACACGAGAATATTCGTATCCAGCGCCACTCGCATCTGGTTAATCGTACAACTCGTCTCTCGTCCAGCGCCCAACTTTCAGGACGCGCTGTGAACGCAGCCGGTTTAGGAGAAAGCGACGGTGGCTGGCGGGAGCGGTCGCGGTTCTTACTGGCGCAATGCGTGCGACGGCGCGGCCATGGCTGGTTACCACATAGCTCTGCCCCTGCCTGACATCTCGCAGGAGTTGCGAGAACTTCCGATTGGCATCCGCTGCTGAAATGGCTTTTTCCATAGCCTCACCTAAAGTAGTTATATTACCTACTTTACCTCGATCTGTCAACAGCGTGGCTGCAGTTGAGGTCTAGACCTGGAGCACGTCACCCTCACGGGCGACCATCTCGTACAGCACGGGATTGACGAAGAATCCGATAAACAGGCGGGAGATAAGCCCGGCCACAATGACGATGGCGAACGGCCTTTGAGTATCCGATCCGATGCCGGTGGAAAGCGCCGCAGGCAGCAATCCAAGGCAGGCGACCAGGGCCGTCATCATGATGGGGCGCAGCCGCAAGAGCGAAGCTTGCCGCGTGGCAGTGCGGATATCCATTCCCTCCTGCCGCAGCTTGTTGATGTAGGAGACGAGAATGACGGCAGTCTCGACGGAGACGCCGAGCAACGCCAGAAGGCCCAGGACCGAAGAAACGCTGAAGGGGGTGTGCGTGAGTTTCAGCGCCACCAGAGCGCCCACCGGCTCGGTCATGATTACTCCCAGGGCAATGGTGACGGGGAACTTAAAATTTCCGTAGAGCGCGAACAGGATCATGAAAATCAGCACCACGGCCAATGGGCCAATAATGTACAGCTGCGATTTGGCTTCGAGGAACTGGCTGTATTCGCCGCCCCAGTCCATGCGGTAACCCTGGGGTAAAGTTACGACCTTCTTGACGGCGGCCTGGCCGTCTCGCACCGCGCGCTCCAAATCACGCCCCTCGATGCTGTATTGCACGCCGATGTAGCGGGAGTTGTTCTCCCTGTAGATAAAAGACGCGCCGTTTCCCTGGCTGATATTTGCCAACTGGCTGAGCGGGATCTGCTGGCCGTCAGGTGTGCCCACCAACAGGTTTCCGATCTCGTTCGCGCTGCTGCGAAATTGCGGCTGCATGCGAACCACCAGATCGAACAGTTTCTCGCCTTGAATGACTTGTGTGACTGCCTGTCCGCCAACCGCGGCTGAAATCACGGCTTCCACATCGGCAACGTTGATGCCGTAACGCGCAATCTTGTCGCGATCGACGTCGACTAGAAGACTGGGCTGGCCAAGTTCGCGCACGACAGTAAGCTCGGTGAATCCGGGCACCTTGGACAGTGTGTTCTTGATTTGGATGGCTTTGTCTTGCAGGATATTGAGGTCCTCGCCATAGACCTTGACGGCCAAGGAGCTCTTGAGGCCGGTGAGGGCTTCATCCACGGCATCTTCCGCGGGCTGGGTGTAGTTGAAAATAATCCCGGGGAAGGCAGTGAGTTTTTCATTGATGGATTCGATCAGTTGTTTTTTCTCACTGATTGAGCCAGTCCAGGATTTGTCTTTGTAGGGTTTCAGGCCGACGTAGAATTCGCAGTTAAAAAAGCCGGTGTGATCGGTGCCGTCGTCCGGCCGCCCTAATTCTGAACCGACCACGGTGACCTGCGGATAAGACATCAGAATATCGCGTATTTGAGGCGCAATGCTGCTGGCCTCCTCGAAGGAAATGGTGTAGGGCATGGTGGCCCGCACCCAGAGCGCGCCTTCGTCGAGATGCGGCATGAACTCGCCGCCGATGAAAGGCACCAGGAGCAGGGTGGCTGCGAAGATCAAGGTCGCGATGGCGATGGTCGCCTTCGGCCGATTGAGCGCCCAATCGAGCTGACCGGCGTATTTCTGTTTCATCCACTCAAAAGCGCGGTTTTTCTTCTCGCGAACACCACCCTTGAACCAGTAAGAGGCGAGTACCGGGATGAGCGTAAGCGTCAGAATGAGCGCGCCGACCAGCGCAAACGACATGGTCTCGGCCATTGGGTGAAACAGTTTTCCTGAGGGGCCGCTGAGCGCGTAGATGGGCAGATAGCCGGCGAGGATGACGGCCACCGAATAGAAGATCGGACGATCCACATCTTTCGCGGCGGCCAGAATGACTTTGTTCAGGTTGTACTGTTGTCCCTCGCGCAGTGCCAGCTCGCGGTAGATGTTTTCAATCATCACCACAGTGCCGTCTATGACAATTCCGAAATCAATCGCTCCGATGGAGAGCAGATTGGCGGCAACGTCGTGAGCATGCAGCACGATGAAAGCAAATAAAAGCGAGAGCGGGATGGTGAGAGCAACAATGACAGCAGCGCGGAAGCTGACCAGAAAGAAAATCAGGACGATCAGGACCAGAACCATGCCGCGAAGCAGGTTGGCTTCCACGGTGTCCGTGGTCAGAGCCACTAGCTCACTACGATCGTAATAGGGATGAATCTTGACATCGGGCGGCAGGATCTGGCGATTCAGTTCCTCGGTCTTCGCTTCCACCCCCTTAAGGACGTTCTGCGTCTGTTCGCCGCGCAGCATGAGAATGACGCCTTCGACGGCATCGTCATTTTTCTGGAAGCCGAACTCGCCCAAGCGCGGCGCGTGCCCGATGGCTACGTCTCCAATGTCACGCACGCGGATGGGTACGCCCTTGTTGGCGCCGACGACGATGTTCCCAATGTCGTCGGTGTTGCGTACCAGGCCGATGCCGCGAACGTAGTAGAACTGTCCGCCTTGAGAGTAGAAACCGCCACCGGCATTCGAGTTGTTGGCAGCGAGAGCGGCGGTGACTTGAGGAATCGTCAGGTGGTAGCCGTAGATGCGGGCGGGATCGAGCAGCACCTGATACTGCATCACGGTTCCGCCGAAGCCCGAGTCGTCCGCCACACCATGGACCGATCGATAGGCGCGTTCAATTACCCAATCTTCGATCGTCTTTAGTTCCTGCGGCGAGCGGTCGGGACTTTCGAGCACATAGCGATACACCAGGCCGCTGGGACTGAAGAGTGGCGCCATGGTCGGGGTTACACCGGTCGGCAGCGTGGCTTGAGCGAGCCGTTCAAAAACAATCTGTCGCGCAAAATAGTCGTTGGTGCTGTCCTCGAAAGTCAGGATCACATCGGAGAGACCGTAGAGAGAGACGGAACGCATCACCACCATGTGGGGGACGCCGTTCATCACCAGTTCTAGAGGAAGTGTGACCAACCGCTCAATTTCTTCGGCGGCATGGTCCGGCCACTGAGTGATGATCTCGACCTGCGGAGGCGCGAGGTCGGGGTAGGCGTCAACCGGCATGCGCTGAAATGAGAGGATTCCGCCGACCGTGATGAACCCGGTCAGCATCAGGACCATGAACCTCTGCCGCAGTGCCGCTTGGACGATTCGGTGGATCATTCGGTTGTGGTGGACTTTCCTCTACCTAGCGCTGCAGCGAGTTCGCGAACTGTAAGAACAAGCTTCCATTTCCAATCACTCGGTCTCCCGCTTTTAGTCCGCTGGTAATCTCGGTTTGCCCGTTCAGGCTTTCGCCGAGGGTCACGGAGCGTCTGCCAAACTGGTTCGTCGATGCGGCGGCGTAGACAAAAGGCTGATTTTCGCTATCGCGCAGAACCGCGGCGTCCGGGAGCGCAATCGCGTTGGGGATGGTGCCGGCGTTGACGGTCGCCACAACGTACATGTCTTTCTTCAGTTTGTCGCCGGGATTGCTGGTCTCGATGCGCGCCTGCAGTGTGCGCGTATTCGGATCCAGGGAGGCGGCGACGTAGGAAATGCGTCCGTGGAAATCGTCAGAGTAAGCATCCGTCTGGATCGTGACAGCATCGCCAACGTGAACGTACGGCAAGTCCTTCTGATAGACGTTGACCAGCACCCAGACGGTGCTGATGTCGGAAATCATGAAACATTGGGTGGCGCCGGTCTGAAGTAGTTGTCCCGCTGCCACGTCCTGCTCAACCACCAGGCCGCCGATCGGGGCCCTTACCGGAACTTCAAAAGATGGCGGAGCTTTTACCAGCGCGTCGGGATCACTGATCCCCATGACTTTCAACGCGGCTTGCGCCGACGCCAGATCGCCGCCTGCCTGTACTTCGGTTGATTCCGCCTGCTCCAAGTTCTGTTCGGCAATGGCGTGGTGCTGGTACAAGTCCTGGGCCCGGGCGTAGGCTTTCTGGGCGAGAGCGTAGGCGTCTTTGGCCTTTAAATAGTTAGTGCGGAGTTGCGAGTAGTCCGGGCTGGCCACGTACAGCATAGGTTCGCCCTTATCTACTTTCTGCCCAGGAACGACGACAACCCTGCTGACCGGCCCGCTGACCTGGGTGATGACCGGCGTGGTGCGAAAACTGTTGTAAGCGACGGCGCCGGTCAGCCGCAGAGACCGAGTCAGCGTGGTGGGCTGGACGGTGAGCACCTGAACATGCGACATCTGTTCCTGGGGGATGGTAAACAGGTCAGCGCTGTCCGAATTCTTCGAGCTGTTCGAGTAGGCGGCGTTCGGCCCCGGGCCTTCACAGGCAGCCAGCGCCAGCAGCATCGTCGACACTGCGGCAAACTCGATCAACCGTTGCCGAAGATTCGTCCTCATGGCAGGTTCCTCGTTCCCACCGCTTCCTTTAATTGCTCTAATGCGGTCATATAAGCGGCCAGCGCCTGGCGATAGGCCAACTGAACGGAGCGGTAACTGCGTTCGGCGTCGAGAAAGTCCAGCAAGCTGGCAGCACCGCGTTTGTAGGCATACTCGCTGATATCGCGTGAATCCTGCGCCTCTTTGAGATATCCGGAGGTGTAGAGTTGCACCACTTCATCATTGCTCCTGACGGCCTCATAGGCGTTGCCGACATCGGAAAGAACTGTATCGCTGGCGGCTTGCTGCTGCTGTTGCGCCTGGGTAAGAGCGTAACCCGTACGTGCGATTTCTCCTTGATTGCGGTTGAAGATGGGTAGCTCGAAATTCACGAAGATCGAAGCCGTGTTCTCGCCCGAGACATGGGTAAAGTCGTAGGTGCCGTTTACGTCTACCTTAGCGTTGGCTTTGGCGAGCAGGACTTGGCTCTGGGCCGCGGTGATCCCCAATTCCGCAGCTCGGAAGTCGGGTCGCTCGATCAGTGCCTTGGTCTGGAAATCTTCCAGATTTCCCTTAATCGGCTGATATGCCAGATCGCCAACTACGTCGTAATCAGCCGGCACTGTGCTGTAGCCCAGAAGCCCGCGTAGAGCGACAAGCGCCTGTACCTTAGCCAGCCGGGCGGTGGACACATCGGTCTGGAACTGCAAAAGCTGCAGCTTGATTTTAAGATAGTCGCCTTCGCCGATGAATCCTGCCTTGAATTGCGCTTCGCCGATATCGACCGTCTGTTGAAAGCTCTTAAGGTCCTGCAGCGCGAACTGAAGCGTCGATTCGGCCAGCAAGACACTGACGAACTGTTGTCCCACATTGAATGCGAGGGTGCGTTCCGCATCGGCTACTTGAGCGCGCTGGACTGCGGTCTGATCGCGAGCGGCCTGCAAGCGATGCTGCCGCTTGCGACCACGCTCGAAGAGATATCCGATGCCGATATCGAATTGCTGGGTCTGGTTCAGATTGTCCCCGGAGAAATCTTGCGGGCTAAAAAAGGGAACAAACTGGCTATCCGCTCCGAGAGTCGGATTGGGGCGCAGATTGGCGGTGATCTCCTGGGCTTGACTTTGAAGAATCAGAGTGCGCGTGGCTTGGATGGAATGGTTGTGGGCCAAGGCGAGATCGATGGCCTGGTCAAGAGTGATTAGCGTGGAGGGGGCTTGCCCGGCGCTTGTAGCCACTAACAGCACGACGGACATCGCGACCGGTGCGAACATCCGAAAGTGCTTGAAGTGCATAAGGCTAGAGCGCATAGGGATTGAGACCAAAGCGCGCTGAATGGGGCGCAACCAGTCTCGCACGGAAGCTCGAACCCAACCCGGCGCTACGCCAACCTCCGTCGTCCGTATCATCCTCCTGTATCTAAGAGTGCATGTTGAGTTTAATTGGATGTATTGTAATTCACTGCTTCACGAGCGCATATACCTGCCATACTCCGCCCGAGGCCCATTGATCTGTCGACGCGGCCAGGCGGCGACCTAGCTTATCTCGTCCGCGGTTTGCGATGGTTTACAATTGCCTGGCTTTTAGCACTCATAGGAGGATTTATGAAACTCACCCCTGGAAAGCTGGCGGGACTTAAGCGGGTCTCGAACGATCGCGGTGTGATTGCGGCCGCAGCCATGGATCAGCGTGGCTCACTGCAGAAGGCTTTAGCAAAAGAGAAGGGCGGCGAAGTCGGCGACGCCATGATGGAAGAATTCAAGTCGCTGGTCACGGAAGTTCTCACTCCGCATGCCAGCGCTATTTTGCTCGATCCAGAGTGGGGGCTGCCGGCTTCCAAGCGCCGCGCCAAGAATGCCGGCCTGTTGCTGGCCTACGAAAAAACTGGCTATGACAAGACCGGCCCGGGACGCCTGGGGGACTTGCTGGATCATTGGTCGGCCAAACGATTGAAGGAAGCCGGCGCCGACTGCGTGAAGATTCTGCTTTACTACACGCCTTTCGATCCCAAGGAGGTGAATGACAAGAAGCATGCCTGGGTGGAGCGCATCGGCGACGAGTGCCGCGCCAATGACATCCCTTATTTCCTGGAGTTCGTGGGTTACGAAGAAGGCGCCGACGAGAAGGGTCTCGCATACGCCAAGAAGAAACCGGAAATTGTGATCGAGAGCATGCGCGAGTTCAGCAAGGACCGCTATGGCGTGGATGTGCTCAAGGTGGAAGTGCCGGTGAATCTGAAGTTCGTGGAAGGCGCCAAGGTGTATACGGGACAAAAAGCCTACACCAGGAAAGAAGCTGCCGACCTGTTTCTGAAAGCGGCGAAGGTTGCCACCCGGCCGTTTATTTATCTCTCCGCTGGGGTCAGCAACGCCGAATTTACCGAGGCGCTGGAGTTGGCGGCGGAATCAGGGGTGAAGTTTAATGGAGTGTTATGCGGGCGCGCCACCTGGAAGGAAGGCATCCCGATTTACGCCAAGCAGGGCGCCGAGGCTTTCCGCAAGTGGCTGCTGAGCGAGGGCGTAAAGAACATTAACAACGTCAACGATCGCCTGAAGGCCGCGACTTCCTGGCACTCGATGTATGAGGCTGCACCGGCCATGGCAAACGCGTAACGTATTGCAGAAGTTGGATTTCAGATTGCAGAATGGGCGGGGACATTCCCCGCCCTTTCTTTTTCCCCCGTGTTCTCCGTGATCTCTGTGGTTTAAGATTCTCCTGGCATGACGGCTTCAACCAAGACCGCTCTCATTACCGGTGGTTCTGACGGCATCGGATACGAACTGGCAAAGCTCTTCGCCAAAGATCATCACAACCTGGTGTTGGTTGCCCGCAGCACTGACAAGCTCGCGCAAGTCGCGGATGAATTGCAGCGTCAGTTCGGCATTTCTGCCAAGGCCGTCCCGCTTGATTTGACGGCAGGTCTCGCGCCGCAGTTCCTGTTCGACCAACTCCAACGGGAAAGCGTCGCTGTCGATATTCTGGTGAACAATGCTGGGTATGGCGTCTTCGGTGAGTTTGCGAAGATCCCGGTGGAACAGGGCTTGGGTCAGATTCAGCTCAACGTTGCCGCGCTCACGCATCTGACCAAACTCTTTCTCGGACCGATGCTGGAGCGTCAGTCGGGCAAGATTTTGAATGTGGCGTCGACCGCCGGATTTCAGCCGGGGCCGCTGATGGCGGTTTACTACGCGACGAAAGCGTATGTGATTTCGTTCTCCGAGGCCCTGGCCAACGAATTGAAAGATTCGGGTGTGACCGTGACCTGCTTGTGCCCTGGGGTGACGGACACTGGATTTCAGGGCCGCGCCGGAACCGAGAAGACGATTCTCTTCAAGAAGGGTCGCCCCATGGATGCAGCGACGGTGGCACGCGACGGCTATCGCGGCTTGATGGCGGGCAAGACGCTGGTGATTTCCGGCTTCCGTAATTGGCTGCTGGCGGAGTCGTTACGGGTCAGCCCGCGGAAACTGGTGACGGCGGTTTCGCGGAAGTTGCTGAATCGGGCGGAATGAGTGGCCATTGCTTCATACACATAAACATGATATTTTTACACATGGGGAGACGGCATGCGAACTAACATTGAAATCGACGATCGGCTCATGCGCCAGGCCATGAAGGCGAGCGGCGCACGCACCAAGAAAGCGACGGTAGAGGCCGCCCTGAAGCTGCTTGCCGACACCTATGGCCAGGGTTCCATTCGCCGTCTGCGGGGAAAAATTCATTGGGAGGGCAACCTCGAGGAGTCCCGCACCAGCCGGTTTCTCGAATAGGCTCCTCGCATGGTGATCGTTGACGCGACCGTGTGGATCGACTACTTGCGTGGTAAGAAGAACCTCGAAACGCAGTGGCTTGAAAGTCACCTTACACATCAGCCGATTGGGCTCGCCGACCTGACTCTCTGCGAAGTGCTGCAAGGGGTTCGAGGCCAATCGGAGTTTTCGTACACTTGCGACGATCTCCTCCGGTTTCATGTTTTTTCGACGGGTGGGCTAGAACTCGCAATCGCCGCGTCTCGCAATTACTTGAGTCTGCGAGAACGGGGGTTAACAGTTCGAAAGACCATTGACTGTGTCGTCGCTACTTTCTGCCTCGAAGCAGGCCATGAGCTGTTGCATCGAGACCGCGATTTCGATGGCTTCGAAGAATACCTTGGGCTGCGGGTTTTGCATCCGCAGTAAGGCGCTCGACGGAACGGCCGAGGCTGCGGTCCCCACGCGAGTAATGCGCAAGCTAGAAGCTAGTGGCTAGAAGCTTCTGCTACTCCCACTCAATCGTCCCTGGCGGTTTCGAGGTGATGTCGTACACCACGCGGTTCACGCCTTTCACTTCATTCACAATCCGGCTGGAGATGGTCTTCAAGACTTCATTTGGCAGGGGCACCCAGTCGGCGGTCATGCCGTCTTCGGAATGCACGGCGCGCACCGCACAAGTGTAGGCGTAGGTGCGCTGGTCGCCCATGACGCCAACTGACATCACCGGCAACAGCACCGCAAAGGATTGCCAGATTTTCGAATACAGACCTGCGTCCTTGATTTCGTTAACGACGATGTCATCACACTCACGCAGAATCGCCAGCCGCTCCGGAGTCACTTCCCCTACCACCCGCACTGCCAGGCCAGGCCCTGGGAACGGCTGCCGCTGGAGGATTTCTTCCGGCATTCCAAGATCGCGGCCGATCTTGCGGACTTCGTCTTTGAACAATTCTTTCAGCGGCTCAATCAGCTTGAGTTTCATCTTTTCTGGCAAGCCGCCGACGTTGTGGTGGGACTTGATGATTTGCGACGGGCCCCGTACCGAGCGCGATTCAATCACATCGGGATAAAGCGTGCCCTGCACCAGCCACTTGACCTTGCCTTCTTTCTTCTCGATCCGGCGAGCTTCCTGCTCGAACACTTTGATGAATTCGCGGCCGATGATTTTGCGTTTCATCTCGGGATCAGTGACGCCAGCGAGCTTTTCCAAGAACCGCTTAGTGGCATCGACCGCCACCAGGTGCAGGCCCAGCTTGTCACGCAGGTTCTGCTGCACCTTCTGAAATTCATCTTTCCTGAGCACACCGTTGTTCACGAACACGCAGGTCAGGCGGGTGTGATGTTTGGCGTTGCGCATGGCGCGGTCCACGAGCGTGGCCGCGACGGCTGAGTCCACGCCGCCGGAGAGCGCGCAGATGGCGCGGCCGCTGCCTACGGTCTGGCGAACGCTGGCGATGGTGGCGTCGATGAAATGCTGGGGAGTCCATGTGGGTTTGGCACCGCAGATGACCAGGGCAAAGTTGCGCAGAATGTCGGTGCCGTGGTGGGTATGGTGAACCTCAGGATGGAACTGCACCGCCCACATTCTCTTTTCGGCGTTCTCGATGGCGGCCAGCGCGTTGGGCGAACTGGCGGTCTCGTGAAATCCGGGAGGCAGTTCGACGGCTTTGTCGCCGTGGGACATCCAGACGTTCAGTTTGCCGGGCAAGTTGTGAAACAGGCCTGAACTGGTCTTTAGGTTAACCGTCGCGTGGCCATACTCGCGCTTGTCCGCGGCCTGCACCCTGCCACCAAGCGCGTGCACCATGAGCTGCAATCCATAGCAAATGCCGAGCATCGGCAGACCCATGGTGAACACACGCTGATCAACGGCGGGCGCATCTTTGTCATAGACGGAAGACGGACCACCGGAAAGAACGATGCCAATTGGCGAGTAGCTACGGATTTCGTCGAGGCTGGCGGTGCAAGGCAGGACGACGGAAAAGACGTTCTGTTCACGGATGCGGCGCGCAATCAACTGCGAATATTGCGCTCCGAAGTCGAGGACAACGATTGACTGGGTTTCCACTGACGAGTGTCTCAAAAGTTATGGGGTGGTGTAAAGGCCAATGGCCTGAACCACAGAGGGCACAGAGGTTCACGGGGCTCAATTGGGTTTCCTGACCAGGTTTCCCCGGTGGAACTCAGTGCCCTCTGTGGTTGCAGTTCGTTAGCTTACAGCAGGAACGTCACTCAGGATCAACTCGTGCGGATCGATGCAGTTGCTGGGCTGAGGGCTGAGAACTAACGGCGGAAAGCTTGGAACTGGCAACTCCGGCAATTCGAGAATCGCCATATAAGCGGCGAGGCGGCCCATGTACAAGAAGTCTGCGACAGCGAAGTAAAGCAGCGTGACGACGATGAGGCCACCCAGCACCATCGGCCAGGGAAGCACGGTGGCCACGCCCAACGGGAATGCGGCGGCGGTGCTGGCCACCACAAATGCCGCGGTATGCGCCAGACCGAACGAGGCGCCCACGGCGAACACCGACCCACTGCGGCGCCGGAGAAGATCCACGGCATCAGCGATCGCGCCAAAGGTGTCCCGGCCATTGGCGACCACGAAGATCGCCGCCAGCGAGAGCAGCCAGTTGACCATCGACCACGCCAGCCAGACCAACCCTGCGATGCTCAAGAGGATGAGAAAGGTGCCTTCAGGAGCTGGCTCGTCTGGGGGGGAGGCCATCCCGCCCAGCACTAACCCGGCGAAACACCCGACCACGGCGGCAAGGGTGACCGCGGCCCGCAGGAAATTCAGGCCCAGGAGCGGATCAATCCGCCAGATGGGGCCAGGCTCGGATGAATCGGACTCTTCGCGGAAATGGGTCAGCAGAGCTTTGATCGTGGCGGCGCGGGCCAGCGCGGCCAGTAAAATCCACCCCACAGTAAGTGCCAGCGCGAGTACGACAAAGGCTTCCACCAGGCGAAAGCCGCTGCCGCGTACGATGTGCCCGACGGCCTGTGAAATCAGCAACGGCTGCCGGGTGCGGAGCAACCACAAATCGCTGCGAGTGACCGGTAGAGTGTCGAGATACTCGAAACCGGAGAGCGTGATCAGCAACCCGGCTACAGCCCCAAAGCTCCATCGCCAGGCGATTTCCGCGAAACCAAGAGAAGGCCGGCGGAACATGACGCGAAAGCCTTCGAGAGTAGGGGAGCGCGGAGTCATGGAGGACACAGCGTCACCGCACCACAATGTTGACCAGTTTGCCGGGAACGACGATCTTCTTCACGATCTGCTTTCCGGTGATAGCTGTTCTGATTTTTGCGTCAGCCATAGCAGCCTCGCGAATTATCTCTTCCGAGGACCCCGCCGGTACCACCACTACGCTTCGCAGTTTGCCATTGACCTGCACTGGAATCTCAATCTCATCTTCCTTTGCTAGCTCCGGATCGTACTTCGGCCAGGACGCTTTGAGCAGAGTTCCCTTCTCGCCAAGAATCTCCCATAGCTCGTGTGCGAGGTAAGGGGCAAAGGGCGACAGCAGAAGTACCAGCACTCTCTTGGCCTCCGCCAAGTCCTCTGGCGGGATATTCCCTGCTGAAATATCCTGTCCCATTCCTGAGACCAGATTATTCAACTCCATCAGAGCCGAGATTGAAGTGTTGAAATGCCAACGGCCTTCGAAATCATGGGAGATTCGTTTAATCGTCTGATGCAGCTTTCGTTGAAGGGTCCGAGCAGCCGATCCGCGCCCGTCTTCGACCGGCAGATTACTTCGACGGGCAGGCGGCTCAGTCTTGTCCGTCACAACCCGATATAGCCTGCTCAAAAACCGCTGGATGCCTTCGACTCCCTCATCCTGCCAATCCAGTTCGCGGTCCGGAGCCGTGGCGAAGAGCGTGTACATGCGAGTGCTGTCGGCGCCATAGCGGGCCACCATCTCATCGGGTGACACCACATTGCCCAGGCTCTTCGACATTTTTGCTCCGCCCTTAATGATCATGCCCTGAGTGAACAGGCGGTCGGCAGGTTCGTCGTTGGTGACCATCCCCATGTCGCGCATGAACTTGGTCCAGAAGCGCGAGTAAATGAGGTGAAGAATCGCGTGTTCGACTCCCCCAATGTACTGGTCAATGGGAAACCAGTAGCCGGCAGTCTTCGAATCGAACGGCGCCTGCTGATTGTGCGGGTCGGTGTAGCGATAGAAATACCAGGACGAATCGACGAACGTGTCCATGGTGTCAGTTTCGCGGCGCGCCGCGCCGCCACACTTGGGGCACACTGCGTTCACGAATTCCGGCACGCGGCCAAGCGGTGAACCGCCGGTCAGCGTCATGTCCACGTTGTCCGGCAACACGACCGGTAAGTCTTTTTCAGGAACGGGGACGATCCCATCCTTCTCGCAGTAGAGCATAGGGATAGGCGTACCCCAGTAACGCTGCCGCGAGATGCCCCAATCCTTCAGGCGATAGGTGACCGTCGCCCTGCCAAAGCCGTGCTGCTCGGCGTAAGTGGACATCTTCGCGATGGCATCCTGACAGGTAAGCCCGGTGAATTCCCCGGAGTTCACCAGCGAGCCTTTCAAATCGGTGAATGGAGGAACCGGTTCGGTGACGGTTTCCTCGGGATCGTCTGGACATGGCACGATGACGAGCCTGACTTCCAGAGCGTATTTGCGGGCGAATTCGAAATCGCGTTCGTCGTGCGCCGGAACGCTCATGATCGCGCCGGTGCCGTAGTCCATCACGATGTAGTTGGCCACCCAGATAGGCAGCCGTTCGCCGTTGTAGGGATTCACGGCAAAGTGGTGGATGTTGATTCCGTGTTTCTCGATGGCGCCAATATCGCCGGTTTCTTTGGCTTTGCGCTGCTCGGTGACCAGCTGTTCGACCTGTGCCCGCAAGGGGTCGTTGAACTTGGCCATCCGGGTTACCAGCGGATGCTCCGGCGCAAGCTGGATGGAGGTCGCGCCGAAAATTGTGTCGACGCGCGTGGTGAAAACCGTGATGGTGTTCTCGGGAGAATCGGCGGCACCGTCGAGTTTGAAATCGACCAGAGTGCCTGCGCTGCGGCCGATCCAGTTGCGCTGCATGGTGCGCACTTTTTCCGGCCAGCCTTCTAGTTTGTCGAGACCGCTGAGCAATTCGTCGGAATACTTCGTGGTGCGCAGGAACCACTGTTCCAGTTCCCGCTGTTCAACCAGCGTGTCTTCGTGACGCCAGCAGCAACCGCCGACGACTTGCTCGTTCGCCAGAACCGTCGCACACTTTGGGCACCAATTCACCTTGCTCTGCTTGCGATAGGCCATGCCCTTCTCATAGAGCTTGAGAAAGAACCACTGGTTCCAGCGGTAGTACTCGGGCAAACAAGTCGTGACTTCGCGCGACCAATCGTAGGCAAAGCCCAGGCGCTTCATTTGCGCCTTCATCTTGGCGATATTGCCGAGGGTCCAGTCCCGTGGCGGCGTGTGGGCGGAGATCGCCGCATTCTCCGCGGGAAGTCCGAACGAATCCCAGCCCATGGGATGCAGCACGTTGTAGCCGTTCATCCACATGTAGCGGGCGAGCGCATCGCCTATCGAATAATTGCGTACGTGCCCCATGTGCAGCGCGCCCGAAGGATAGGGCAGCATCTCGAGTGCGTAGTACTTGGGCTTTGTGGAATCGTGCTCAGCGGCGTAGATGGATCCATCCTGCGGCCAGCGCTCGAACCACTTGCTCTCGATGCGCTGAGCATCGTAGCGGTCGTCGGCGGGCGGCGCTGTCTCCCGGGTCACGGTTGTGTTTTCTTCCTGAGGCATAGAAGGAAAGCGATGCTGAACAAGCCTTTGATTTTACATCGAGAGACGGTGTGGCGCGGACACTCTTGTCCGCGAAACCCGACAAAGTCTTGCGAGTTCAGCGATAAACGTCCTTGCGATGGCCCACTTGCAAGACCATAACCGTGATCCGGTCATCCTGGATATCGCAGATCAGGCGGTAGTCGCCGACTCGGTAACGCCACAGTCCGCTTTTTTCGCCCTGGAGAGGCTTACCCCACTGCCGCGGGTTGTCCGCGCCCGCGAGTCGCTCCCGCAGAAAGCGGACGATTGCCTGCTGGGCCTGACGGTGAAGTTTTGTGATCTGCTTTTCGGCGGTCCGGGTAATTTCAATCGTCCAAGCCAAGCCGCCGCTCCAGCTCGTCGAGCGTAATGGTGGGTTCGCGCCGTTCCAGAGCGGCGATGCCCTTCAGGTAGTCTTCGCGATCTTCCAGGAACTGGCGGATAGCCTCTCGAGCGTAATAGCTCTTGCTGCGGCCAGTTTCTTTGGCCAGGGACTCCAGCTTTTCTTCGAGTTCGGGTTCAAGTCGAATGCCTAGCATCTGTTTAACATGTTTAACATAACAGATTCTGGTGACCGTTGCAAGCGACGAGATCGTGAGGTAGAGGGTCGGTTTGAACATCCACAGCTCTCGCTTTAGCAACCCGCCTGTGGCAGGATATCCCGGTGCCGAAGAAAATCACACGGTGGGTGTTGTGGATTGTGGGCACCCTTGTTGTTCTTTCCGGGATCGTCTGTTGGCAATGGTACAAGCTCGGGGAAGACCTCAGACACGTAGGGTTCACGAGATGACTATCGGCAAGGGCTGATCCACCACCGACTCGTGAGTCTTCGACCTTCTATCCAAGACTTCTCCGAGGTTTGCCGCCCGACCACTTTCAACGATAGACTTAAATATCTGAGGTAATGTTCCATGTTAGTCGTCATGCAGGCGCACGCCACGGAAGAGCAGGTGCGTGCAGTCTGTCAGAAAATCGAGTCGTTGGGCTATCGCGCCCACTCCATCCCCGGTGCCGAGCGTACCGCAATCGGCATCACTGGCAACCAGGGCGAGGTCCAGGCGGGCACGCTGGAAGAACTTGCGGGCGTGCAGGAAGTCATCCGCGTCACTAAGCCTTACAAGTTGGTCAGCCGCGACATTAAAGAAGAGAACACCGTCATCCGCTTTCCCGGCACCGATGCAACCATCGGAGGCGCGGCACTGGCGGTGATTGCCGGGCCTTGCGCCATTGAGAGTCGTGAGCAGGCTTTCGCGGTGGCGGAACGAGTGCATCGCGCGGGCGCGCAGTTCTTCCGCGGAGGCGCATATAAGCCCCGGACGTCGCCTTATTCATTTCAGGGACTTGGCGAAGAGGGACTGGGCATCATGGCCGAGGTCCGCGATCAGTTCGGCATGAGGATCGTCACCGAGGCCATCGACAACGAATCGCTGGACTTGGTGGAAGAGTACGCTGACGTCATTCAGATTGGCGCGCGCAATATGCAGAACTTTTCGCTTCTGAAGCGCGCCGGACGAGCCCGCAAGCCGGTTCTGCTAAAGCGCGGCCTAGCAGCAACACTCGAAGAATTTCTGATGGCGGCCGAGTACGTGATGAGCGAGGGCAACTACAACGTGATCTTGTGCGAGCGCGGCGTGCGCACGTTTGCCGACCACACCCGCAATACTCTCGACCTGAGCATTGTTCCCGCAGTGCAGCGCCTGAGCCACCTGCCGATTGTGGTGGATCCCAGCCACGGCACCGGAAAACGTAATAAGGTCACGCCGCTTTCGCGGGCCTCGGTTGCCGTCGGCGCGGATGGTCTGATCGTCGAAGTCCATCACCTGCCGGACAAAGCTCTTTCCGATGGCATGCAGTCGCTCTATCCCGACCAGTTCGACGAGTTGATGGTGCAGGTGAGGCAGATCGCACCAGTGGTGGGGAGGACGGTGGCGGGGATCAAAGCGGCAGCGCCAGTGGAAGCGGTCGGGAAGCGTTAGTTCGTAAGTTTGCCCGATTCCTCAAGGTTGCAACCCCTGACTTGCGAAAACTCCTCCTCATCTTCGTTCTGCTACCCATCCTAGGTGGCCTCGGCTGGTGGTACTTTCACGAGCGGCAACTCCCGTTTTTCTCTCAGGGATATCGCGAGTACGCCTACGTCACCAACGGCAAGAGCAACACCGTAACCGTCATAAACCTGCTCAACTTCGCGCGGCAGAGCACCATCAAGGTGGGGAGCGAGCCCACCGGCATCGCGGCGAATCCCAACAAGAATGAAATCTACGTGGTTAATACTGGTTCGAACAACATCAGCGTAATTGACGCGGAACGAGAAGCGGAAGTTGCCATGATCGGCGTACACGGCCACCCTTACTTCATTGACGTTTCCGACGACGGCAAGCGGGGCTACGTGGCCAACTCGGGATCGGCGAACGTTTCGGTGATCGATCTGGAGAAGCGGGTGGTCGTCGGCAACATTCGCGTGGGCGCATCGCCTGGTCTGGCGCGAGTTTCCGCCGATGGCGCAGAAGTGGTGGTCAGCAACCGCGGCGACAATGCCGTCTCTGTCATCGATACGAAGCGCCTGGCCGTGCGCAGCACCATCGCTGTCTGCCAGCAGCCGGAAGATATTGTCATCCTTCCCGATGGCAGCAAGGCCTTCGTGGCCTGTACGGGATCAGGACAAGTAGCTTCGATTGATTTGAAGAGCGACAAGCTTCTCGCCCTGCTCGACGTGGGCAAAACTCCTGTACACCTCGCGCTCAAGCCTGACGGCGGCGAGCTTATGGTGAACAATTTCGATTCCGACAACATCTCGATCATCGAAACCACAATGAACGAGGTCGGCGGCAGCTATTTGATTGGGACCCATCCCGCCCGCGGAGTGGTCAGCGACGACAATTCCAGGCTCTACGTCAGCAATTTCGGATCGAATACCGTGGCGGTTTACGACATTGACTCTGGCAAGATTGTGGCTACGCTCCCTGTCGGCAGCCGTCCTGATGCTCTTGCGTTTACTCAAAGCCAGAATTATTTGCTGGTGGTGAATTCCGGTTCGGGCGATGTCACTGTGATCCAGAAGCGCACACCGAAGAAGAAGTTCGAGCCGGGGGAGTATTCGCTGCTGACGATGATTCCGGTGGGGATTCAGCCGAACAATATTGTTGTGAAAGCGTTCGTGCTCGCGAGACCTAAACCGTAAGAACCGGCCACGGATTTTCACTGATCAACACAGATGAAACGCAAGGCCCTTACCCGCCTGCGCCGCAGCACTTCTTGTATTTCTTCCCTGAGCCGCAAGGGCAAGGATCATTGCGGCCAACCTTGGCCGCGCCACGCACCACTTGCTGCACTGGCTGCCGATCTCCGGCGCCGGCCATGCGGGCCTGCTCCAGTTCCCGTCGCTTCTTGCGCTGGAAAGCCTCTTCAAGTTCATCCACAGAAGTTGCAACGTTGCGAGGTTGGCGGCCATTGCCATCTTCGCCGGCTCCGGTAGGCTGCCCTGTAATCACCGGGCGTCCGGGCGGAGGCCCTTCCGGCCGCTCCAAAATCTGCATCAGGTAGAGATAGCGGACCGTGTCTTCCTGGGAGCGCTGCATCATGGCTTCGAACATGTCGAAGGACTCGCGCTTGTACTCAACCAGCGGATCATGCTGGCCATAGCCTCGAAGCCCGATGCCTTCTTTGAGGTGGTCCATGTCCCGCAGGTGGTCTTTCCACTGCGAGTCGAGCACGCTCAGCATGATCATGCGCTCGTGGTAGCGCATGGCATCCGGGCCAATCAATTTTTCTTTGGCATCGTAACGGGCCTTGAGCCGGTCGAAAATGGCGTCGCCCAACTCCTGGCGATTCAGTGTTTCCGGCTTGATTCCCTCGGCCAGAATATCCACGCCGAAGCGGGTGAAAATCGTATCCTTCAAAGCCTTGATATCCCAATCTGCTGGGTGAGCCTTGGCCGCGCAGAACTCGTCCATCAACCCGCTGAGAATTCCGGCGACGTAGTCTTCGAGAATGATTTCCTTCTGATCAACCCCTTCCAGCAACTGGTGACGCAGGCCATACACCGCCTCGCGCTGCTTGTTCATCACGTCGTCGTATTCGAGCAGATGTTTGCGGGCCTCGAAATTCTGCCCTTCCACAGTTTCCTGCGCCTTCTCGATGCGCCGCGAGATCATCCGGGATTCAATTGGAACTCCCTCTTCCATGCCCAGACGTTGCAACAGGTTCGAAACCCACTCTTTGGCGAAAATGCGCATCAGGTCGTCTTCGAGCGAGAGATAGAATCGCGAAGATCCGGGATCACCCTGTCGTCCGGCGCGGCCGCGAAGCTGGTTGTCGATGCGCCGCGACTCGTGACGCTCGGTACCGAAGATGTGCAATCCTCCGGCGGCGATCACTTCGTCATGTTCTTTGTCAGTCTGCTGTTTGTGGCGGTTCAAGATCTCCGTCCACTGGTCGGTGGGAACAACATATTCGTTGCCGGCGTAATACCAGACCGTGCTCTTGCTGTCATCCACTACAGCCTGAACCTTGCCCTGCGCGGCCCGCAGCGGCTGCGCGGTTCCCTTCTTCACGCACTCCTGCTTGGCCATGAATTCAGGATTGCCACCCAGCAGAATGTCGGTGCCGCGGCCGGCCATGTTGGTGGCAATCGTGACCATACCCTTGCGTCCGGCCTGGGCCACGATTTCGGCTTCTTTTTCGTGCTGCTTGGCGTTTAGCACCCAGTGCCTCACACCTTTTTTCTTCAGCAACTCGGAGAGACGCTCGGATTTCTCAATCGACGTCGTACCCACCAGCACCGGCTGGCCGGTCTCATGCAGTTTCTGAATCTCATCGGATGCGGCAAAATACTTCTCCTTCTCGGTGCGATAAACCACATCCGGATTTTCCAAGCGCAGCAGAACTCGGTTGGTGGGGATCACCATGACTTCGAGACGGTATATCTTGTCGAATTCCGTGGCTTCCGTTTCCGCGGTGCCGGTCATACCAGCCAGCTTCTTGTACATACGGAAATAATTCTGGAAAGTGATGGTCGCCAGCGTCTGGTTTTCCCGCTCGATCTTGACGTTTTCCTTGGCTTCCACGGACTGGTGCAAGCCATCGGACCAGCGCCGGCCCGGCATCAGGCGGCCGGTGAACTCGTCCACGATGATGACTTCGCCGTCTTTCACCACGTACTCCACATCGCGGCGGTAGAGTGCGTGCGCTTTGACCGCAGTCTCCACGTGGTGCTTCAGGTCCCAGTTCTCGGGGTCGGCGATGTTGCCGATGCCAAGCAATTGCTCGACTTTCTCCCAGCCTTCGTCGGTAACCGTGATGTTACGGTGCTTCTCGTCGACCACGAAGTCACCGGTGAGTTCCTTGGGCTCGCCAGGTGCAGTGTCTAGTTCTTCGCCCTTTTCCAGCTTGGGGATAATGCGGTTCACCCGCGCGTACTTGTCGGTTGACTCTTCGCTGGCGCCGGAAATAATGAGCGGGGTGCGAGCTTCGTCAATCAGGATGGAATCCACTTCATCGACGATGCCGAAATTGTGCCCGCGCTGCACGCAATCGTGCAGATCGAACTTCATATTGTCGCGCAGGTAGTCGAAACCGAACTCGTTGTTGGTGCCATAGGTCACGTCCGCAGCGTAGGCTTCGCGGCGTTGCTGATCGTCGAGGTCGTGCACGATCACGCCAACCGTCAGGCCGAGAAAACTGTAGAGCTTGCCCATCCACTCCGAGTCGCGTTTGGCGAGATAATCGTTGACCGTAACCACGTGCACGCCGCGCCCACTCAACGCGTTCAGATAGACGGGGAGGGTCGCGACCAGGGTTTTGCCCTCGCCGGTTTTCATTTCGGCGATTTTGCCGTCATGCAGCACCATGCCGCCGATGAGTTGCACATCGAAATGCCGCATGTTGAGCACCCGGCGGCCGGCTTCGCGGACCACGGCAAAAGATTCCACCAGGATTTCGTCGAGCACTTCGTTGGTGGCCTTGCGGCGATCGTCGTCAATCTGCTTTACCCGTTCCTGATCGGCATCGGGCTCATCTGGAATGCTTTTCAGGCGATCCTGAATGCGCTGACGGAACTCCGCGGTCTTGGCCCGTAGCTCGTCGTCGCTGAGCTTCTGCATGGCGGGCTCAAGCGCGCTGATGGCAGCCACGTTGGGCATCAGCCGCTTGATTTCGCGCTCGTTCTTGGTGCCGAAGACCTTACCTAAAAGGGCATTAATCAATCAATTTTCCTCGCCGGGCACACTCTTCCCAGTGTCTTTAGAGCCTAGCATATTAGATGCAGATGGAGCAGGTAGGTCGCCGAAGCCGATCTGTCGGGGTGTTCCATCGGCGGACTCGGCGATCTCGGCGGTGCGATCTGTTTTCGGGTATATTTCCGGCTGACCCATGTCCACGTTCTACGACCGCTTTCGCGAGTGCGCCCAGCGCTGGCCAGATAACGTCGCACTCGAAATCCAGCGGCGAGACCGGGTTGAGAGCTACAGCTACGCTGAACTTCGTAAGATGGCGGAGTCGATCGGCCGCTGGCTCACCGAACAACAATTTCCATCCGGCACTCGCGTTGCCATTTTCGCCGACAATCATCCCCGCTGGGTTGCTGCTTATCTGGGCACCATCGCCAGCGGATGTACAGCGCTCCCTCTCGACACCGCATTTCACGCCGACCAGGTTGCCAAGTTGCTGAAGGACAGCGGCAGCCAATTGTTGTTCTGCGATGTGAAGCATCTCGCGATTGCGCGCGAAGCGGTTGGCGAATCGGCGATCGAGATCGTGCTGCTGGACGCGACAGACGCGGGTGAGGGCGACCGCGCTACGCAGACAGACCTCGACCGCATCTTCGCCGCTGGATCAGGAGATTTTGTTCCCGCAGCGTCCGCGGAAGATGCGGTCTCTTCCCTACTCTATACCTCCGGCACTACCGCCGATCCCAAAGGCGTGATGCTCACCCACGGAAATTTGCTGGGTGAAGTGGAGGCGGTATTTGGATGGGCTGATCTTGGCCCCGACGATGCAGTGCTGGGCGTCCTCCCCCTATTTCACGTGCTCTCGCAGATGGCAAACTTGTTGCTGCCGCTGGTAAAGGGCGTCCGCGTCGTGTATCTCGAAACCCTGAACACGACGGAACTTCTTCGCGCCCTGTCAGAACGCAAGATCTCGGTGTTTGCGGTGGTGCCACAGTTCTTTTATCTGATCCACGAACGCATATTCAAAGAGGTCGCCCAACAAGGCAAGTTGGCCCAATCGATGGTGCGGGCATTGATGGCTGTTACTCGCTTCACCCGCAAGATCGGGATCAACCTTGGCAAAGTCTTCTTCAAAAGGATCCACCGAACGTTCGGCGATAAGATGCGCTATCTGGTGACCGGCGGCTCACGTTTCGATCCCGAGATTGCCCTGCACTTCTACGCCCTCGGCATCGACGTTCTACAAGCCTACGGTCTCACCGAAACCACCGGCGCCGCATTCGCCACGTCTCCGCACAATAACGTGATCGGTTCGGTGGGACCGCCACTCACCGGTGTCGAGGTCCAAATTCTTGATCCCCAGCCGCAAGAGGGCATCGCCTTGCCGGTCGGCGAGATCCTGATCCGCGGGGCGATTGTCATGAAGGGATACTGGAACCGCCCCGACGCAACCGCCGAGGTGCTGAAAGATGGGTGGCTCTACACCGGCGATTTGGGCTATGTAGATGCGGGCCGGAATCTTTTCATCACCGGACGCAAGAAGGACGTCATCATCCTCAGCAATGGCAAGAATATTTATCCTGAGGAAGTTGAGACCCACTATCTGAGGTCGCCGTACATAAAGGAAATCTGTGTGATGGGACTTGAGGGACGGCCGGGCGATCCCGCGGCAGATCGCTTGCACGCGGTGGTGGTTCCGAATTTCGAAGTTCTCAAGCAGCGCAAGATCGCCAATGCGAAGGAAGTCATTCGCTTCGACATCGAAAACCTCTCCGCACAATTGCCCTCCACCAAGCGGATTGGCAGCTATGAAATCTGGCAGGAGGATTTGCCCCGGACCACCACTCGTAAGCTGAAGCGTTTCGAGATCGCAAAACGAGTAAAGGCGAACTTGGGAAGAGTCGGTGCCGAGATCGGTCCGGAGAAACCACTTACTGAAGAAGATTTGGCATGGCTGGACCAGCCGGATGTGGCGCCCGCGCTCAAGATCATCCGCGAGGCGGCGCGAAGCCGGCCTCAAAACCTCCGTCCGGACAATAATCTGGAACTCGATCTCGGACTCGATTCCATGCAGCGCGTGGAGTTGCTGGTTGCGCTGGGACAGGAGCTCGGCGGCAACGTTGAAGAATCGCGATTGGCCGAGGTTTATACGGTGCGCGACCTGCTGGATCTGGTGCGCGAAAGCGCCGCGAGCGGGGCCACTTTGTCCGGACCACGAGCCGGATGGGATACGCTTCTGCGCGAAGAAACGACCGACCCGGAAGTACTGGCGCTGGGCCGCCGACGGCGAATCTCGGCAGCGTTCTGGTTCCTGGTAAGCCGCTTGATCCGTATCGCCGCCGACGACCGTTTTCATCTGCGAGTGACTGGACTGGAAAAGCTTCCTCTGAGCGGACCTTTCATCCTGTGCTCCAATCACCAGAGTCTTATCGATCCCATTATTTTGGCCGGCCTTTTGCCCTGGCCGGTGTTTCGCGATGCCTTCGCGGTTGGCACTAGCGAAATCTTCGGCAGCGGACCCATGCGCACCCTGGCGCGGTGGTTGCGCGTGGTGGTCGTCGATCCCGACGTCAATCTGGTACCAGCCATGCGTGCCGGGGCGTTCGGGCTGAGCCATGGGCGCGTGCTAGTTCTTTATCCGGAGGGCGAACGCTCGATTGATGGCACACCAAAAAGATTCAAGAAAGGCGCAGCCATTCTCTCGATTCACATGCAAGTGCCGATCATTCCCGTTGCGATTGATGGGTTTTACGATGTTTGGCCGCGGGGTAAACCGTTCCAGAAGTTCGCTCCGCTGCGAATCACGATTGGGGATGCGATTTCTCCTCCGCCGGAGGCAGAGGCTTCGGAAGCAGATTATGAGAGGCTGGTCGGGGAAGTGAAAGCACGGGTGGTGACCATGTGGGGGGAGTTGCACGGCGAGCGCGTAGGGACGTAGTTTGTAACGTCTCTATTTTGCTCTGGGATGCGTCTGGTCGTACACCTCCAGCACATGCTTCATGGAAAGCTGGGTATAGCGCTGCGTAGTCGAAAGCCGCTCGTGCCCAAGCATTTCTTGAATGGCGCGCAGGTCAGCACCCTCTTCTAGCATGTGCGTCCCGAAAGCGTGGCGCAAAGTGTGTGGGTGGACATCGGGCGGCAACCCCTTGGCTACAGCGACCTTCTTGACGATGCGGCCCGCGCTGCGCGTGGTCAATCGCCCGCCCCGCTGATTGATTAACAGCGCATTGATATTTTTCCTTCGCTCCGCGAGCACTTGCAGACGCGTCGGCAGGTAGGCTGCCAGGGCTGATTTCACCGAATCGCCGAAAGGCACGTAACGCTCTTTCTTGCCCTTACCGCGAATCAGAATGGCCTCGTTGCTGAGCCGGATGTCATCGAGATTGATGCCGACTAATTCCGAGTTACGAATGCCGCACCCGTAGAGCAGTTCAAACATGAGGCGATCGCGTTTCGGGAAAGCTGCTACTTCGGGCATCGGTCCGTCAAGCACGGTATTCATTTCTTCGATGGTCGGGACTCGTGGCAGTTTCTTGGGCAGCTTGGGCGTCGAAACCAGCGCTGCGGGATTCTGCTCGACCACTCCCTCCTGCGCCAGCCAGCGATACAAAGACCGCACTGCCGCTAATGATCGCGCCACCGAAGTCTTGCTGAGGCCTTTCTCGTAGAGATGAGACAGAAATCCTCGGATGGTGACATGATCGATGTTCCGCCAGTCACGCGTTCCGATGTATGCCGCGAAATTGTCCAGATCGCCGGTGTAGGCCTTGATGGTATGCGGTGAAGCATTAAGCTCGCGCAGCGACCGCAGGAACTGGTCGGCGGCCTTCTCGACGATCGTGCGCTTGGTATTCGTTGGCATCACTATTCTCTTACCACAGAGGCACAGAGAATACCCAAGTCAATCGCTTTTCTCTGTGTCTCTGTGGTGAATAAGCCTTTCCTACCTCGCCTTCGCCCGCGGATGATGCTTCTGATACACCGTCTTCAGCCGGTCCAGTGCCACATGCGTATATACCTGCGTCGTAGAAATGTCCGAATGTCCGAGGATGGTTTGCACAGTGCGCAGATCGGCGCCATTTTCCACCATGTGGGTGGCGCAACTGTGGCGCAACATGTGCGGACTGGCGTGGCGCCCCATGCCAGCCGATGCCGCCTGCACCATCTGCCACACTCGCTGCCGGGTCAGCTTGCGGGCGCCGCGTCCCAGGAAAAGCAGCGGAGAACTCCGCCCCTTCGCCAGCACCGGCCTTGCACCTTTCATATAGGAAGCCAGCGACTCCTGCGCCGACTTGCCGAGCGGCACGATCCGCTCTTTATCACCCTTGCCGCGCACCAGTACGTAGCCGAGATCCAGCTTCAAGTCTTCGAGTTTGACGCCGACAATTTCCGATACGCGCAGCGCTCCGGCGTAGAACACTTCCAGCATGGCGCGGTCGCGCGCGGAAATAGCGTCGGCGAGCGGCCCCGAAACCCGCTGCGGCCCGCGCAGCACGCTTTCCACTTCATCGTGGGCCAGCGACTTGGGCAAAACCTTCCACTGTTTCGGTGAATCGATGTTCAAGGTCGGATCATGGTCGATGAGCTTGTCGAGCAGCAAATAGCGATACAAATGCCGCAAGGCTGAAAGCTTGCGCCCCACCGATCGCCCGTCAACGGAATTGGCAAATAATTCCTGGATGAAGTTGCGCACTTCACTTCGCTGAGCATTGAGCAGGGTGCGCTTGTGCTTTTCGAGAAATACGGAAAACTGCCCGATGTCGGTGGCGTAAGCTGAGACCGTCAGGGGCGCTAGGCCCTTCTCGACTTTGAGATAGTCAAGGAAGCCTGAGACAACGCGAGAATTGGCCTCAGCTGGCACGGATTGAGTATGCGCGTTATCGGACGCAGCGAGAAGTGATCACCGGGATGCGCAGGGCGAAACCACAGAGGACACAGGGAACACGGAGGAAAACTTGGTGTCCTCAGTGCCCTCTGTGTTCTCTGTGGTTAACTGAACTCCTTCAGCAACTCCACCGCGTACATAGCACCTTCGGGCGTTTCTTCGTGCTTGAAATAAGCGAAGACATTTCTTGCCGCAGTGAGATGATCGCGAATCCGTCCGATCATCATCTGCCGCTCGTCCGGCGTATAGCTCGGCTTGCGATAGCGGTAATAGGCGAAGTCGGCAGTGGTCACATCCGGCGTCACCCGCTCTTCAGTCTCGGCCACGCACAGCGCCCGACCGCTCTTCTTCAGCAGTTCGTAAACTTCATCTGTGAACCAGGAAACATGACGGAACTCGAACGCCGAAGGAACAGCTCGCGGAAGGCCGCGCAGAAATTCTTCCAACAGTGCAATATCCACCTTCAGGTTGGGCGGCAACTGGAACAGCAACGGCCCCAACTTTTCCGCCCGCGCCAGCGGTTCCACTGTGCTCAAGAACCTTGGCAGGAAATCTTCCGTCTTCTGCAATCGCTTGATGTGAGTGATGACCTGATGCGCTTTGACGCTAAGCCGGAAACCGGCGGGAGTCTGGTCGATCCATTTCTGCGCCGTGGTCTCTTTCAGCAGCTGCCGGAAAGTAAAGTTGACTTCGACCGCGTTGAGTTGGGTTGAGTAGTATTGCAGGAACTTCGCCTGCGCCAGCTTGGCGGGGTAGAAGGCGGGCTTCCAGCTTGGATACGCCCATCCGGATGTGCCTGCGTAAAGCTGGGCCATGGAAGTTTTCGGATTATACCTTTCGACGCTTCGGGTTCGGGGCGGGCTTGGGTGCGGTTTTCGGTCGCTTTGTGTCACGCCGAGGATTCTCCGCCTGGGCCGCGATATCAAACCCTTGGGAATGCTCCAGGCCCGCGAGTTTTGGCAGTTTCTGTTTCAGGCTGTGCACCGGAGCAAACAGATCACCCATTTTCTCTACGCGCTTTAATACCTGGGCTGCCTCAAATACCAGCAGGTCGGCATCTTTCTTTTTCAGCGCTACTTCAACTTCTTCCCACTTGACCGGACTCGAAACTGTCGGCTGCTCGCGGGCCCGCAGTGAATAGACGCCGATGGTGGTCTTGTGCTCATCGTTTTGGCTCCAATCCACCAGCACTTTCCCAACGCGAAGTTCCTTCTTCATGTCGGATACCACCAGGGTGCGGTGATCGTTCTCGAGCAAGCGCGCCAGCGCATGAGCGAATGGCTTGGTGTGGTCGTAGCTGGTCGGCGTATTCAGCGGGACATAGATCTGAAGTCCCTTCGATCCGGAGGTCTTGGGAAAGCTTTGCAACCCGAAATGCTCGAAGATTTCCCGCAGCCATAAACCTACCTGGCAGCATTGCACGATGTTCGCCGGCGGCCCGGGGTCGAGGTCAAACACCATCATGGTCGGACACGCGATGTCTTTCGCCAGCGACAACGATGGGTGCAGCTCAAGCCCGGCCAGATTCGCAATCCAGATCAACGTAGGCAGATCGTTGGCGAGAAGGTAATTGATGTCATGCCCATTCCGTTCGCTCCAGATGGGGGCGGTCTTCACCCAGTCGGGCCGATGTTTGGTGGCATTCTTCTCGAAAAAATACTCGTGGTCCACGCCCTCGGGATAGCGTTTCAGCGTCAGCGGGCGGCCCGCGAGATGCGGCACCAGCACAGGCGCGACGCGGGCGTAATAATCGATGACCTGTCCCTTGGTAAATCCCGCGGCCGGATAGAGAATTTTGTCCAGGTTGGTGAGGCTGAGGTGCCTGCCGCCGATTTCGACAATCTGTGGTTTGCCTGGCATGACGTTCGATTATAGGGGGAATCAGTCTCCGTTGTGTTGCTTAGGCCGTTTGACAACCGTCCCTTCCGCCACGTAATTTCAAACTTCTGCCCTACTCATGCGTCCAACCGGTTGTGGAGGTCGAATGAAACGCCGTTTCCTGATCACTCTCGTCATCGTCCTAGTATCGTTTGCCATCCTTTCTACTGCGCAGGATATTGCTTCTTTCGAGAAGCGCATCACCGTCAAGAAACTCGACAACGGCTTGACCGTGATCATCTGCGAGCGCCCCGAGGCCCCGGTGTTCTCTTTCTACACGCACGTGGACGCCGGCTCGGCTCAGGACCCGCTGGGCAAGACCGGTCTCGCCCACATGTTCGAGCACATGGCCTTCAAGGGCACCGACAAGATTGGCACCAAGGATTATCCGGCAGAAAAAGCAGCGCTCGCCCAAGTCGAGACCGCCTACACCGCCTATCTGGCGGAGCGCGATAAGCGAATGGGCCGCGACGAGCAGAAGCTCAAACAACTGGAAACCGCGTGGCAGGACGCCGTCAAAGCCGCCAATCAATACGTCATTCCCAACCAGTTCAGCGAGATTGTTGAGCGCAACGGAGGAGAAGGAATCAACGCCTCCACCGACCTCGACGAGACCAATTACTTCTATTCCCTGCCCCAGAACCGGCTGGAGCTCTGGGCCTATCTCGAGTCCGAGCGCTTCCTGCACCCGGTGATGCGCGAATTCTACAAAGAACGCAATGTGGTGATCGAAGAGCGCCGTCTGCGGACGGACAGCAATCCTACCGGCCGCCTGCTCGAGCAGTTCATCACGGCTGCGTTTCAGGCCAGCCAATATCACCGTCCCACCATCGGCTGGATGTCGGACCTGAATTCGTTTTCCGCAACCGACGCGCTGCACTTCTTCGATGAATACTACATCCCCTCCAACATGGTGGTGACCGTGGTAGGCGACGTGAAAGCGTCGGAAGCGATGCCCATGATCGAGAAATACTTCGGGCGCATCCCGTCGCACCCAAAACCGGATGAGAGAACCACCACCGAACCGCCGCAGAATTCCGAGCGCCGCGTGGTGCTGAGCGAACAAACCCAGCCGCTCTATCTCGAGGGCTATCACCGGCCCGACTACCGTGATCCCGACGATGCCGTGTATGACGCGATCACCGATCTCATGTCCGAAGGACGCACCTCGCGGCTGTATCGCGCGCTGGTACGCGATCAGAAGATCGCATCAGCCTCCGCCGGCTTCTCCGGTCTGCCGGGAAACAAGTACCCGCACCTTTTTGCCTTCTACGCATTCCCTCTTCCCGGTCACAAACCGGATGAAATGGCTGGCGCCATTCATGCCGAAATCGACAAACTGAAAAAAGAAGACATCAGCGACGACGAACTGAAGATGATCAAAACCCGGGCCAAGGCGAATTTGATTCGCAGTCTCGACAGCAACTCTGGCCTGGCTACGGAACTCGGACTAAACCAGGCACGCTACGACGATTGGCGCGAGTTGTTTCGAGAGGTCGACCGCATCGACAAGATCACCAAAGCGGACATTCGCCGCGTCGCCAACAAAACGTTTACTGACAACAATCGAACGGTGGGTCTCATTGAGACCACAACTCCCGCAGCGGCCGAAGTTGGTCAGGGAGGTGCGCAATGAGGCGGCAACTCACAGTGATCACCCTCATCGTCGGCATCTGCGGAATTCTGAAACCAACTAACGCCGCGGCCCAGGCTACCGATTGGCAGCAGGTTCCCATTCCCGCGTTGCACGCTTTCCATCCCCAGGAACCAAAGCGCATCGAGCTTCCCAACGGCATGATTGTCTTCCTGCAAGAAGATCACGAACTGCCACTGATTGACGGGACCGCGCGCATCCGTGGCGGATCCCGCTCTGAGCCTGCCAATAAGGCCGGCATGCTCGAGATGTACGGCGACGTCTGGCGAACCGGCGGCACCAAGTCGCAGACAGGCGACCAACTCGACGACTATCTGGAAGTACGTGCCGCGAAAGTCGAGACCGGCAGCAACGCGGATTCGACTTCGATTTCCTGGTCCTGTCTGAAGGGTGATTTCGACGACGTTTTCAAAGTCTTCACCGATTTGCTGCGCGATCCTGAGTTTCGCGCCGACAAGCTCGATCTGGCTCAAAAGGGAATGGACGATTCCATTTCCCGCCGCAATGACGATGTCGGAGAAATCGCCGGGCGCGAAGCGGCGAAGTTGGCCTACGGAGCCGACAATCCCTACACTCGCGAGCCCGAGTACGCCACCGTAGCCGCGGTCACACGCCAGGACCTCATCGACTGGCACCATACTCACGTTCATCCCAACAACATCATTCTGGGGATCGTCGGCGATTTCGATTCGGCCGTCATGGAAGCCAAACTTCGCCAGGCTTTCGGAGGATGGGCAAAAGGCCCGGCTGTAAAAGCGCCCGACATTGAATTCCATCCGGCCAAGCCCGGCTACTATCTGATTCCGAAGTCTGACGTAAACCAGAGCAACATCCGCATGGTAGAACTCGGCATTCGCCGGGACAACCCGGACTACTACGCGACTCAGGTCTTTAATGAAGTATTCGGCAACGGCTTCTCGTCCCGCCTGGTGCAGAACATTCGCACCGCCAAGGGTCTAGCCTATTCGGTGGGTGGCGGGATTGGCAGTGGGTTCGATCATCCCGGCGTGGTGCGCCTCAGCATGGGCACCAAGAGTGTGAGCACCGTCGAAGCCATCCAGGCGCTTTACGAGGAACTCGACAAGCTGAAGACCAATCCAATTTCCGACGACGAAATCAAACGAGCCAAAGATTCAATCTTGAATTCCTTCGTCTTCAATTTCGATTCTCCGGATAAAGTCTTGCGCGAACGGATGGCTTACGAGTTCTACGGCTATCCCGCGGATTTCCTGGAGCGCTTTCGCTCCGGAGTTGAGAAGGTTCAACCGGCCGATGTGGCCCGCGCCGCCGCCAAGTACGTTCACAAAGACCAGTTCGCGGTGCTGGTAGTTGGCAACACGTCGGAATTCGACAAACCTCTTGCTTCCCTGGGCGAAGTCAAGAACATTGACATCACCATCCCGCCGCCTCCAGGAGAAAAAAGAGAAGCGCCAGCCGCCAAGCCAGCCGCTTCCGACCCTGAAGGCAAAGCGCTGGCAGCCAAAGTTGTGGAAGCGATGGGCGGTCTCGCAAAGCTGCAAGCGGTGAAATCGATGCAGGCCGATCTCACTGAGCAAGACGCCCAAGGTGGGCCGTCGAGTGCCGTGAAAGTCACTATCGTATTTCCCGATCGCATGCATGTGGATGTACAAACTCCGCAAGGCCCGCTCACCATCGTGGTAACCCCGGACGCTGGGTTCATGGCGGGAGCCATGGGCGTGCGAGACCTGCCCGCGCCCCAGAAGGCTGAAACCATGCAGCAGATTCAACGGGACATGGTCTACATCGGCCAGCATCTCAACGATCCGAAGTTCATTTTCGCTGCCGGGGGAAGTGAAACGGTTGGCGGTGTGGAGACGCGAATCGTTGACGTTAGCGCCGGCGATATGGCCATCCGCTGGTTTGTAGATCCCAAGACCGGTCACGTGGTTCAAGAGGCATACGAAGCCGTCGGCCGCTCCGGCCAAATGCACGGCGAGACCGTTCTCTCCAAGTGGGAAACGACCGATGGCATCACCTTGCCGGCGTTGCATAGAAACAAAGAGAACGGACAAGACAGCAGCATCGTGGAATTCACCAGGGTGGAATACAACCCAGCAATCGATCCTAAACTGTTTGAAAAGCCGGCGGCGGAAGGAACGCCGGCGCAGTAGTACTCTTCAAATCACGGCGGGACGGGAGGAGGTCAATGAGTGTAATGGCGATTCTTCACCAAACTGACTTCGTGGCACGAGTAAAGTGCCAAGCGGTGCCTAGCACTCTAGAAACAGCCCAGCTCTAGGATGTCAAGGTGCTACCTTCTGTGTGAGCGGCTTGGAGGTGTTTGGATTGAAACTATTGTCGCCGGAATACTCTGCGATCACATGGAAGGTTCCCTCCGGAAGCTTCGCCGTCGTGAAGGTTGCCACCCCATTTATTAGTCGAATTGGCACGGTGTGTTGCGAATGGGAGGAGAATGTCACAGAACCGCTCCCTTTGTACTTGGAATCGAGAGAAGAGACCACGGTTGCGGTAAAGGTGACAGGTTCTCCAACCTTCGAGGGGTTGGGCGAACTGCTGAGTCTGACAAATGTGCCACCCGCATTCGGTAGCAGGGCGATCGTGCCATCGCCGTAATCGCTCACTGCCAGATCGAGCGAGCCATCCTGATTGAAATCGCCTGACGCGACATAAGCCGGGCTCGAACCAGTGGTATAAAACTGCGTGGTAGGAAAGCTGCCATCTGCCTGGCCGGGCAAGACTGCGACGTTGTTAGAGCCGAAGTTAGCTACCGCGAGGTCAAGATTGCCGTCCTTGTTAAAGTCTGCGGCGATGAGTTTGCCCGGGTACGTGCCAACAAAACCTAACTGCCCCACGCTGAACGTTCCGTCACCATTGCCGACGAAGGTTTCGATCACGCTATCCTGATATAAGGAAACCGCCAGGTCGAGTTTGCCGTCGTGGTTGAAGTCACCTGAAGCCACTCCATCCGGGACGCCCAGATTTGCGTAGACATCGGGATTTTGAAAACTCCCGTCGCCGTTCCCCAAGAGAACAAAAAGATCGTCGCTAGTGCCACCGGCTGTCGCTGCATCTAGACTGCCGTCTGCGTTGAAATCACCCAAAATAACATCGAAGCCAAAGGCGCCCTGGAATGTGCCATCCTGGAAATGCCCGCTCCCGTCTCCAAAAACTGTTTCACTGGACCCGTTCCCACCAACAAAGAGGTCATCAGCACCGTCTTTATTCAAATCGCCCACAGCTACAGAAAGAGATGCGCCCGCCAAGAGAGTAGGCGTGTAGATCGGTCCGGTGAAGTTACCCTTTCCATCCCCAGTGAATAAGGCAATTCCATTACCCGATACGTCGCCGCCGACAATTAGAATGTCAGGATGCCCATCGCTGTTAAAGTCTGCCACCGCGAGGCACCCGATTACATAAAAGTCAAATGTATAAGTAGTCGGAGGATTGAATGTGCCATCACCTCGGTTAAGGAGCACTGACATAACATCAACGTTCAGATTGTCGCTGTAGCCAGTGGCGACCAAGTCAGGATACCCGTCGTGGTTGAGATCCGCGGTAGCGATGCATTTCGGCTGGTCGATTCCGCTGGGAATCAACTGAGTCGGAGCAAATCGCACGCTTCGTGCGCCGCACAGCACTGGCATCGCTAGAACCATCAGGAGAGATCCGACAAGAATACGAGCGCGCCAAGTCACCACGGGGAGACCTCGCATTGTGCACCTCGCTCGGTAATCTGTCTGAGCCACGACGAAACTCACGTGGGATGTCGAACTTAATGTCGATCCGAGCAGCGAGATTATGTCTTGTACTGCCACATCCGTCAAGCAATTCTTAACGGGCGGTGTCGGGGTTAGGCAAAGATCTTTGTAGGCCACCCTTCTTCAAAATAGGATGGTCATCCGGGATTCCCCCCGGCATCACCTCAAGGTCGGCACGTACATACCGCCCCAGATCAGCTAGCCACGATCAGTTGACGAAATCAGGCGATAGCACTCAGAACCCCGAAGACTCATAGCGTTCGGGAGAACGCAGGAGAGTTAGCCGAACTTTTCCTGATAGGTCCTACCCTCGCCTCGACTTGACCTTGCTGATTTCCTATCGTATTATTAGGCGAACAAAAGGCGAATTTTCCCGTGGCCTCTCTTCCCTTGTTGCCCGATCTCAAGCCCAAGCTGGTCGGGATCGCCCGTCTGGCCGCCGAGGGCGAGTCCGTGCGCCAGGGACACGATGTTGAGTACTTCACCCTCCCCGTCCGCTCGCTGCTGAACCGCTGCACGTCCGCGCGCATGCCGTTCGCCTGGACCATCAATCCCTACCGCGGCTGCGAGTTTGCCTGCAAATACTGCTACGCCCGCTACACGCACGAGTTCATGGAGATGCGCGACGGCGCGGACTTCGAACAGAAGATTTTCATCAAGCAGCACGCCGCCGACCTGCTGCGGCAGGAGTTGCGCCACGTTAAACCGGGAGAAGAGATCGCCATCGGCACTGCGACTGACCCTTATCAACCCGCCGAGCGGCGCTTCGAAGTCACGCGCGCGATTCTCGAGGAATTCTCTCGCCATCAGGGATTTCAAATCGGGATCGTGACCAAGTCCAACCTGGTTGTACGTGACGCAGATCTCTTGCGTGCAGTCGCAGCCAACAACAAAGTCTTCGTCAACATTACGATCACCACATTGAACACAGACCTCGCCCGCATCCTCGAGCCACGAGCGCCGCGTCCCGACCTGCGGCTGCAAGCCATGAAACAACTCAACCAGGCCGGAGTCAAAGCCGGCGTGATCTGCGCTCCCGTGCTGCCCGGCATCACCGATTCGCCCCGCGATCTGGAAGCTCTTGTCCGCGCCGTCGCCGAAGCCGGGGGGAAATACATCTTCGCCAATTCCCTGTTTCTTAAGCCCTGCTCCGCCGCCGTTTTCCTTCCATTTCTGGAGAAGGAATTTCCCCAACTGGTCGAAAGCTACCGCGAACGCTTCAAAGACCGCGCGTTTCTTTCAACGCCCTATCGCAAACGCCTTTCGCAATTGATGGCACGCTTGCGGCAGAAGTACGGCATCCGCACCGACTACGACCGCTACAGCGAACGCAGCCGGCCGGCTTCCGGCCGTGAGACTGGCGACCAACTGCGACTCTTCTGAACCGCGCGAGCCCGATAGTACAATCGGTGCTGCCCGAGATATGCCGGCCAGTGTCCAAAGACGAAATCAGCCTTCGCCCGTGTTTCAATACGTGTGCCTGGCGGTCCTCTTCGCCGGGGCCATGCTGTTTCAGGTCCGCTATGGCCGCGACATCTGGCACGACGAAAAAATAGACCTGGGCTTCGTGGCGCCCGCCACTGCCAGCGCATCCCTCGAGATTGTGCGCCCCAGCGCCGAGAAACTTGGCTTGCACACCGGTGACATTCTGCTTGCGGTCAACGGGCAGAAGTACACCGGCAGTGCCCTGCTGGCGGAAGCCTACACAAAAGCGCGACCAGGAGATCACATCGATCTCACCGTGAGGTCTTCCTCCGACGAACACACCGTGGTTCTCCCCGTGACCCCAGGAACCACACCCGCGGCCCAGGTGCTGTTCGACCTGTTGCTCAACAACGTGGCCCCAACCGGATGCGTTCTGCTCGGGGCCTGGGTTGTGCTGATTCGTCCGCGCGACCGATTGGCATGGATTCTGTTTGGACTGATGCTTTGTTTCTCCCAGCTATTCGCATCATTCAAAATTGAGAGCTGGGGCCCGGGTTACCGCGATGTTGCAATGGCGTATCACACCGCTCTCGGCGCCAGTTGGCCGATTTTCATGTTCCTGTTCGGGTTCTATTTTCCTGAGCCTTTCCCGTTCTACACACGGATGGGGCCGCAGCGGATGTGGATCCCGGTACTGGTGATTGCGCCAGCACTTTTCAACGTTTTTGTCGCCGTAGCGGTGACGGTCACCGAGATGACCGACTACACCCGTGCCGCCACGATCGAGCATAGCTTCCACTCCTTCGAAATCCCACTGCGGATTTATCTGTACTGTGTCGTGGGATTCGGCTTTTTCAGTTCCATCTTCACCAAATCGGCAATAGCGAGTTCTCCCGACGCAAAACGCCGTCTCAGCCTGCTGTACTGGGGCGCTACGGTTGCCCTGGTTCCGATTTTTCTGATGAGCTTGGTACCCCAGTTCCGTGGGAAGACGATGTACGACGTATTCCCCGATTGGTTCATCGGCGCCACCCTGATCCTGACTACAATCTTCCCGCTCACCCTCGCCTACATCATCGTGGTGCAGCGCGCCATGGATGTCCGGGTTGTCGTCCGCCAGGGTCTCCAGTACGGATTGGCCAAGAGCGGGATTCGCGTACTGCAAATTGTCGCCATCGCAATCGTCATTGCGGCTGCCTTCGCCCTGGGCAGCAAATCCAACCAGTTGGGCAAGATCGTCGTCATTGCAATTGCAGTAACGGTGGGATTCACCATCCCGCGGCTGGGAGATCGTCTGCGCACCTGGACCGACCGCCGCTTTTTCCGTGAAGCCTACAACGCCGATCAAGTGCTGAGTGACCTCAGTGATCAGGTACGCAGCATGGTCGAAACCCGGCCCCTGATCGAAACCGTCGCCACCCGCATCTCCGAAACACTGCACATCCCTCAGGTTGCGGTTCTGCTGGGGGGCAGCGGCCCATATCGCCCTGCCTTCGCTCTGGGCTACGGCGCTCCGCCCGACGTTTCTTTTCCCATGGCCACGGGAACCGTCAAAGTCTTGCAGACCAATCGAGAACCAGCCCGCGTTTATTTCGATGATCCCGGCTCCTGGCTGTACCGCGATCCAGAAGTCAGCGAACAGGAGCGTAGCGGATTGGCCGACCTCCACGCTGAACTTCTTCTTCCCCTCAGCACTCGCGACCAACTGCTGGGATTCATCAGCCTGGGACCGAAGCGTTCCGACGAGCCTTACTCCGGAACCGATGTGCGTCTTTTGAAATCGGTCGCGGCCCAGACTGGACTTGCTCTCGAGAATGCGCGCCTGATGTCCGCCATCGCCGATGAAGTCGCCCAGCGCGAACGCCTCAACCGCGAAGTCGAAATCGCCCGCGAGGTCCAGGAGCGGCTGTTCCCGCAGACTCTGCCGCCCATCGCGGGCGTCGAGTACGCTGGCGCCTGTCGCCCCGCGTTGGGAGTTGGCGGCGACTACTACGACTTCCTCGCACTTCCCGGCGGCCAGTTGGGCATCGCCATCGGAGACGTTTCCGGCAAAGGCATCGCTGCAGCCCTCACCATGGCGAGCCTGCAAGCTTCTCTGCGCGGAGAAGCCACGCGTGCACCGGAGAATCTAGCCGCATTGATGAGCAGTGTCAATCACCTGGTGTACGAGGCATCCTCTTCTAATCGCTACGCGACCTTTTTCTACGGTCAGTACAACCCCACGACCCGCCAGCTCCACTACGTAAACGCTGGACACAATCCCCCAATGCTGTTTCACGGAATTGGTAAGGATTTGCGGCTGTCACGGCTGGAAATCGGCGGCACCGTGGTGGGACTACTGGAGAGCTTTCCCTACGAGCAAGGAAGAGTGACGATCGAGCCGGGAGACGTTTTCATCGCATTCACCGACGGCATTAGCGAGTCCATGAACGTCGCGGATGAAGAATGGGGCGAGAAGGCGCTGATCGAGACCGTGAAAGCGTGCTCAGGTCTCAGCCCCTCCCAGACGATCATCCGTATCATGCAAGCCGCTGACGCCTTCGTCGCCGGGGCCAAGCAACACGATGACATGACGCTGGTCGTGCTGCGAGCCAGGGCCCAGAATGCCCCGTCATAACGCCGACGGCTTATAATGTCAGTTCCACTCATTGCATGACCTCCTCCCCCTCCAAGGCCGCCCCGGCTCCGCCGAACCAACCGCATCAGGGAAAGACTTCCCATCTGCGGCAGTTCTGGCACCGCGTGACTGAAGGCCTCGAACTCAGCGAACTATGGAAACAATTCAGCACCGACGCGCGGGCCAGCTATCGCTTCTACGAGCGCGACTTCAAGGCCCGAGCGCCTGAGGAAAAGAAACGGGGCTTCTGGCAAACTGCGCAGGCATTTTCCTGGGCGATTCTCGAAAAGCTCACGCCCGCGCGGCGCGTGCTGCTGCTGCTGGGCGTGGTTTTATTGATCTTTCCCGCTGGGGGCTTCAGCCATCGTACCGAAGAGGGACATGTCGAATTTGTTGAATTCGATCTCCGCTTTCTGGGCGGAGCCTCGCTGTTCATGCTGTTGATGCTGGAAATTGCCGACCGCGTGGTGATGAAACGAGATCTCGAAATCGCCCGTGATATTCAACGCTGGCTGCTCCCCGCAGCCCCGCCTCAGGTCCCGGGTTTGACCATGGCATTCGCAACCCGGCCGGCGAACACAGTGGCCGGCGATTATTACGACGCCTTTGCCCGGCCAGGGCCCGGAGGCGAACCACTGTATCTATTCGCCGTCGCCGACGTTGCCGGCAAAAGCATTCCCGCCGCGCTGCTCATGGCTACGTTTCAGGCTGGCCTCAAGACTCTGTCCGCGACTCCCTGCTCCCTCGCCGAATTAGTGGCAGGAATGAATCGCTACGCCAGCACAAACAGTCAGGATGGCCGCCGCTTCACCACTGCGTTTCTGGCTGAATTTGATTCCCGCAGCCGCACCCTCACCTACATCAACGCCGGACACAACACTCCCATTCTGCGCCGCAACTCGGGCGCCATTGAACGCTTGACCAACGGCGGACTTCCCTTGGGAATTCTGGCAGACGCCCCCTATGAATCGGGCACCGTCAACTTGCAGCCCGGCGATTGGCTGGTGATCTTCACCGATGGCGTAGTGGAAGCGATGAATGCCAAGAACGAAGAATACGAGGAAGGGAGGCTGCTGAACGTCTTGCAGAACGGAGTCGCGGTTATTCCCGAGGAAATGCTGCGCCGTCTCATGGCCGATCTCGATGCCTTCGTCGGCGCCACTCCTCAGCACGACGACATTACCTGCTTGCTGGCGAAGGTCGAGGATCACTAGTTACATCCGCGGCAGACGCGCGTCTAATCGGATAGGCTAATAAGTACCTTATCCTGGGATCACACTTCATGAAACCATCACTCGACAGTCGTCTTCTGTCATATGTTTTGGCCGCCGCGGTATCCGCACTTCCTTCGTTTGCCGCGAGCCACGCCGCTCCGGAGCCTCCGGACGCTCCCCAACCTACAGGTCCATCCGTCAACCTGAGCTATGTGGATCGCAAGGTAAAGCCGGGGGACGACTTCTGGGAATACGCCAACGGGGAGTGGATCAAGCGGACACCGATCCCTGCCGACCGAAACGCTACCTTTCCAGGGATGGCTTTAGTCGAACAGACGGACAAGCGCGTGGCCGACCTGATCACCGAGGCCGCAAAACAGGGAGCGACTGCGGACAGCAAGTCACGCAAGATCGCTGATCTCTACAACTCCTTCATGGACGAAGCCGGGGTTGAAGCCAAAGGACTCAAGCCGCTGCAGCCGAAGTTGCGGGCGATTGCGGATATCCGCGACAAACGCGAACTGGCCCGCGCCCTGGGAAAAACCCTACGCGCCGACGTCGATGGCTTGAACAACACCAATTTCCACACCGAGAATCTTTTCGGACTGTGGGTCGCGCCCGGTTTCAATGATTCCGAGCATTACACCGCATACCTGATGCAGGGCGGTCTGCAACTTCCAGACCGCGAGTACTACCTTTCCGACAGCGCCTCAATGCGCGACATCCGCAGCAAGTATCAGGTGCACATCGCCGCCATGCTGAAGTTGGCGGGATTCAGCGAGACTGAAGCACGCGCCGCTCGCATCGTGGAACTCGAACACGCGATCGCGGAAAAACACATCAGTCTGGCAGACGACAACGATATTCATAAGGCGAACAACACGTGGGAAGCGTCCGACTTCGCCGCCAAGGCACCAGGACTGGACTGGCCGGAGTACCTTCACGCCGCAGGTCTGAGCCAGCAGAAGAGTTTCATCGTTTGGCAACCAACGGCGTTTGCCGGTGAAGCTGCGCTGGTAGCCTCAACTCCGCTTGAGACCTGGAAAGACTGGATGGCGTTCCATCTGATCGAAGCGCATCCCGCGGGATTGCCGAAAGCATTCAGCGACGAGGCTTTTGCCTTCTACGGGAAGACACTCTCAGGCACCCTCGAACAACGTGTGCGCTGGAAACGCGGCGTGGACCTGGTGAACGCATACCTGGGCGATGACGTCGGTCAGCTTTATGTGCAACGCTACTTCCCACCCGAGGTAAAGGCGCAGGTACAAGTCATGGTGGCGAACATCGTGGCAGCTTTCCGCAAACGAATTGATGGGCTGGCATGGATGGACGCTGCCACCAAAGCCGAAGCCCAGGCCAAGCTGGACACTCTGTACGTGGGCGTCGGCTACGGAGAAAGCTGGCATGACTACTCGAACTATGAAGTGAAAGCGGACGATCTCTACGGCAACCTATGGCGTGGCGACCTTGCTGAATATCAGCGACAGCTAGCGCAGCTCGGCAAGCCGATCGACCGCAAAGAGTGGTCGATGACGCCGCAAACCATCAACGCGGTGAACTTGCCCCTGCAAAACGCATTGAACTTCCCTGCTGCCATTTTGCAGCCGCCGTACTTTGATCCGCAAGCGCCGGCCGCCGCCAACTACGGAGCCACGGGCGCAACTATCGGGCACGAAATCAGCCACACCTTCGACAGCGAAGGCGCTGCGTTTGACTCGAAAGGACGGGTGCGAAACTGGTGGACACCCGACGACGCAGCCCACTTTCAGGCATCCATCTCCAGATTGGCGACCCAGTATGACGCCTACAGGCCCTTTCCAGATCTGGCGCTGAACGGCAGGCAGACACTTGGAGAAAACATCGCCGATGTCGCCGGAGTCGCAGCCGCCTACGACGCGTATAAGGCTTCCCTCGCCGGTCAGCCGGCCCCTGTGCAAGGAGGATTCTCCGGGGACCAGCAATTCTTTATCGCCTACGCGCAAAGCTGGGCAGACAAAAGTCGTGATGCGGCGCTCCGTCAGCAAGTGCTCACCGACACTCACTCGCCCGGACAGTACCGCGCACTCACCGTCCGCAATATCGATTCCTGGTACGCAGCGTTCGATGTGCAGGCAGGAGAGAAACTATACCTTTCGCCGGGAGAGAGAGTGCGGATCTGGTGATTTCCACAAGCATTCCTCCTGCCTAGAGAGTCTCCGTAGCGCGTTACACGTTCATCACTTCTGCGTACATGCGATGGAACGCATGCACGCCCTGCTCCTGCTTCACGCTATAGCGGCCGCGCTCGTAGCTACGGGAATGCAGATTCTTCTGCACGCGCTCACAGATAGCCACATCTTCCAGTTGAATCTGATGGCTGAACTCGACCGCCTCGCGCGCGGATTTGCTCCACAATTCCTTGTCTGGTAAGTACCACTCAAAGATTGCGAGAGTCCGCTCGGTGTCGATTGGCAGAATGATGTTCAGCGAGGCATTATCAGGATAGCAGTTCAACATCCAGTTGGGAAAGATCCAGAAATAGTCCGTGGTCAGATCTTCGCGCGTCTCCTGATAGCGCCTCGGCGCTGCGTCCCCCGGCTGCGCTCCCCGAATCGGACTGAACTGCCGCACGTGCCGCGTATACGGCTCAACCGTGTAGGCGCTGTAGTCCAGTTCGCGATTCAATCCGGGATGCACGCTGGGCAGGTGATAACCCTCGAGATAGTTATCTACGTACGTCTTCCAATTGCAGTGCATGTCATACGTCCTACGTTCGGACAGCTTCATGTCAGCAAATTGAAAACGCGTTGCCTGTCGCGGCAACTCACCCAGGGTCTTTGCCAGTGGCTCGGCGGCGGGATCAAGATTCACGAAGATCAGATTGAACCACTCTTCCACGCGAACCGGCTTCAACGCGAATTGTTCGGTGCGAAAATCTTCCACACCTTCGAATTCGGGAGCACTGATGAGCGCCCCATCCAGACCGTACGTCCAACCGTGATAGCTACAGCGAAATAACTTCTTCGACCCGCACCCTTCCGCCGGCGGGCCCGCCCGGTGGCGGCAGACGTTATAGAAGCCTCTCAGTTCCCCCTCTGCGCCCCGCACCAGTAGCAGCGGTTCCCCTAATAACTCGGTGGTAAAGAAATCGCCGGGGTTCACCAATTGGTGAACGTGGCCGATGACCTGCCAATTCCGGGCGAATATCCTCTCCCGCTCCGCCAGAAAAACGTCCGCAGCGGTGTAGAACCGGTCTGGAATGGACCAGGCGCGGGCGACATCTGCCGCAATCGTAAGGTCAGAAAAAGGGCCAGTCATGGAGGTCAGGAGCATTGTAGAGCAACGATGGGGACGGGTTTCCGGTAACAACATTTGCCACTTGTGTTGCCTTCCCGTGCAGACACCCCTATCATAAGAGTAATTGGCTCCCCCTTTACTCCGCCGGGGAAAGCCTCCAGCACACTGCAAGGAATGCAATTAGGGTTCTTTGCCGCTCGTCATCGTCTCTGCAGCCGATGGTGACTGAATTGCCCAAAATGAAACTGGCAGACCAAAACCCGCCCACGCGAGAGGTAGACGACGAAATGCGAAAGAAACACCGAGGTTTTTCACTGATCGAGCTGTTGATCGTAGTGGCCATTATTTTGATTATTGCCGCGATTGCCATTCCAAACCTGTTGCGGGCACGTATTGCTGCCAATGAGTCGTCGGCGGTCAGTTCCATCCGCACCATGAACACGTCGCAGGTCACCTACCAGTCCACGTTTCCGACGGTCGGTTATGCCTCGACCATCGCGGCCTTGGGACCCTCCGCGTCCACCGGTTGCACCACGCCCACTTCGGCCAATGCCTGTTTGGTGGATTGGGTAGTGTCGCAGGCCACGGCTGCCGGCACCGCCAAGAGCGGCTACTATTTCACTGATACTCCGGTTGCAGCTCTAAACGGCATGACTCCTGGCTACACGTTGGATGGGATTCCCGCCTCGGTCAACCAAACCGGTGTGCGCGGTTTCTGTTCCAACGAGGATGCCGTCATTCGCTTCAAGGCGGTCGGTTCGGCGATCTCGGGCAGCGAAGCGGCCTGCGCAGCCTACACCGCTCTCCAATAAGCGCCGCGTTCCGAAATCGAACCACCCATCGCACAGTCCCACAAGAGCCGCGACTCAGACTGCGGCTCTTTCGTTTCCCTCATGACGGCTGAGCGCGTAACCCCGTCCTCGATCACACAATTTGTCATCGCTCGGTCAAAATGTGGGAGAAAGCCCGTTTATTGTGCCCTAGTAGAGAAGCGGTTCCTCGCCAGCCAGCCCATAGTCGTGCCAAACAATGCCGGTTGCAGTGATTCCGCACCGAGGTTCATAAATCCCGGTGGCGGCCAACAACGTGCCACGTAACAGTCAGAGAGACGTTCGAAAACGCAGTTGAACCGAGAAGGGGAAACGAAATGCGGAAACAGAAGGGCTTTTCACTGATTGAGTTGCTGATTGTGGTCGCGATCATTCTTATCATCGCTGCCATCGCTATTCCGAACCTGTTGCGAGCGCGCATTGCGGCGAACGAGTCGTCTGCGGTCAGCTCCGTGCGTACCATGAACACTGCCCAAGTAACCTTCCAGTCAACTTACCCGACGGTGGGCTACGCCTCCACCATCGCGGCCCTGGGGCCGAGTGCTTCGACCGGTTGCACCACCCCGGCTTCGAGCAACGCTTGCTTAGTCGATTGGGTCGTGTCCCAGGCTAGCACCGCTGGCAAGGCGAAGAGCGGTTACTACTTCGGCGATACACCAGGCGCTGCGCTGAACGGCATCATCCCGGGCTATACCTTGGATGGCATTCCGGCATCGGTTAACCAGACCGGCGTACGCGGCTTCTGCTCGAACGAAGACGCTGTGATCCGCTTCACTGCGGTTGGCTCCGCGATGTCAGGCGGCTCCGCTGCCTGCGCCGCCTACACCGCATTGCAGTAAGACAGGTCGCAAGACCATCCACAGAAGGTAAGGGAGCCGCGTCAGACGACGCGGCTCCTTTTCTGTCTTCATCCCAACTGACCTTATTGGGACAAATCTCAGGCATTCCCAAATTGACACAATTTGTCATTCCCCGAGTCGAAATCTGAGAGACTGCGCGTTATTTGGCACTTCGCCAGCGCAGGGCGGGGCCGCACAACAGCCATTAGTGATTGAAAACGCAGTGCTTCCAGTGGTTCGCTCCAGTAGGCCCGCAGCTTTCGGTTCTGGCCGTCAAAGTGCGATGTTACAGCCAGCGGGTCGATAAGACCGGACTTAAAACGGAGAAGGGGAGAAAACGAAAATGCGGAAACAGAAGGGCTTTTCACTGATTGAGTTGCTGATTGTGGTCGCGATCATTCTTATCATCGCTGCCATCGCTATTCCGAACCTGTTGCGGGCGCGCATCGCGGCGAACGAGTCGTCTGCGGTCAGCTCCGTGCGTACCATGAACACTGCCGAGGTCACCTTCCAGTCAACTTACCCAACGGTGGGCTATGCCTCCACCGTCGCGGCCCTGGGGCCGAGCGCTTCGACCGGTTGCACCACGCCGGCTTCGACCAACGCTTGCTTAGTCGACTGGGTTGTTGCCCAGGCCAGCACCGCTGGCAAGGCGAAGAGCGGTTACTACTTCGGCGATACGCCAGTTGCAGCGCTGAACGGCATCATCCCGGGCTATACCTTGGATGGCATTCCGGCATCGGTTAACCAAACCGGCGTGCGCGGCTTCTGCTCGAACGAAGACGCTGTGATCCGCTTCACCGCGGTTGGCTCTGCGATGTCAGGCGGCTCGGCTGCTTGCGCAGCTTACACGGCCCTGCAGTAAGTCTCGATCGACGAGTACTTGGGAAGGGGTCCAAACAGGGAGCAACGGATCAATCCGTTGCTCCTTGTTGTTTTTTCCAGTGCCTACGGTATGCCAGCTCTCAGACTGAGATCAGCAGACTTCTAGCTGTGACGATAACTGTCATCCGGGCAGCCAGGCAGGTTCCTTAGAGTGTTCCGATGTCGTCTAAATCATTCATCTCATTGATATCCAGCTTTTGCTACGGTCTGATTAGGGTGGCCAGCAACGTGCTGCCATCTAGATGGGTGATGGATATGTCTTCGAGACCAAAACTGAGTGCTGCCGCCGACGGGTTCTCGCTTATCGAACTCCTGATCGTGGTGGCCATCATCCTGATCATTGCCGCGATTGCCATCCCGAACCTGCTACGGGCCAGGATTGCTGCCAATGAATCTTCGGCGGCCAGTTCGGTTCGCCGTATCGCGACTTCGGAGATCGCCTACAATGCGGCCTATCCTACGGTGGGATATTCGCCGGACTTGGCGAGCATGGGCGGCCCGTCCACTGGCTGCGCTCCCAGTTCAACCACCGCCTGTATCCTGGATAGCATCGTGGCCGGTGGGAGCAAGAGCGGGTACCAACTTGCGGCCGTGGGCTTCAATGGTGGCGCTGGCCCCAACAGTTCGTTTGTGGCATCCTCGGCGCCCATCTCGTTCAACGTCACTGGCTTCCGCAATTTCTGCGTCGTCACCGACGGAGTTCTGCGCAACCAACCGGGCACTGCCGGCGGAGTTCCAGCGCCAGACGTTGCCACCTGCATGGGCTACACATCGGCGCAATAACCACCTTTACCTTCGTAACCTCGCGTACCCCGGCTGCCATCTCAAGGTTACAGGCATTTTGCTTATAATTTTTGCGTACGCAACAAGGCAATGAATCCGTTCTCCTAAATGGCGGCCATAGAGATCCTTGGTTTGACGAAGACTTACCAGGTGGGCTTCTGGCGAAAGCGGCCGAAGTGCGCCTTGCAGCCCCTCCGTTTGCAGGTGGAAGAAGGGGAGATTTTTGGCTTTCTCGGGCCTAACGGCGCCGGGAAAACCACCACTCTGAAAATGCTGATGGGCCTGGTGTATCCCAGCGCGGGCTCAGCCCGAATCCTCGGCTGTGAAATCAACGATCCGAGAATGAAAGCCCAGATCGGATTCCTCCCCGAGCAGCCCTATTTTTACGATTACCTGACTGCCGCCGAACTGCTTGAGTACTACGGGCAACTTTCGGGTGTCGATGCTAAGGAACGCAAACGCCGAGTCAGTGAAGTTCTGGATCGAGTCGGATTGCCCAATGTGTCCGGTATGCAGTTGCGGAAATTTTCCAAAGGCATGCTGCAGCGGGTGGGCGTCGCGCAGGCCATCCTGCACAACCCCCGAGTCCTGTTTTTCGACGAGCCCATGTCGGGACTCGATCCCATCGGCCGCCGCGAAGTGCGCGACTTGATGGAGGAACTGAAGCGCGCCGGCAAAACGGTCTTTTTCTCAACTCATATTCTTTCCGATGCGGAAGCGCTTTGCGACCGTGTTGCCATCATTCACCAGGGCGAGTTGCGGGGCGTGGGCGCGGTGGCCGACCTGACGTCCAGCGTGCAGGGGAAGGTCGAGGTGGTATGGCGAGGGAACACTGTACTCCCCAGCGTGAAAACCCTGGCGCTGGACTCCAGTGTTACCGGAGACACGGTTCGCGCCGTGGTCCTCGAGGCCAGCCAGGACGCCTTAATCGACACCCTCCGCCGCGAACGTCTGCATATTGTTTCGGTGACTCCGCTCCGGACCTCACTGGAGGAGTATTTCGTGCAGAAACTCAGGCCTGCTGAGGCGGCCGCTGGAGTGCGATCATGAGCTCACGTATACGGCACATCGCCTCCAATACTTTTCGCGAAGCCGTTCGCGATCGTGTGCTTTACAACTTGATTGCGTTTGCGGTGTTGATGTGTGGCGCCTCCATTCTGGTGGGGCAAATCTCCATCGGGATTGAACGCCTGGTAGTGATCAACCTCGGCCTCACCGCGATCTCGTTATTTGGCGTAGTCATCGCCATCTTCATTGGTATCGGACTGGTGTCGAAAGAAATCGAAAAGCGCACTCTCTACACCGTGCTGTCGCGGCCGGTGCAACGCTGGGAGTTCATTGTTGGCAAGTTCTTTGGTTTGGCCGGCACCCTGGTGGTGAACACGTTCTTTATGGCAATCGGCGTTTTCCTGGCTTTGCTGTACGTGTCGCAGCGTTTCCAGGCGGCGGATGGCTGGGTGCTGGTGGCGTTGTACTTCATCGTTTTGCAATTTCTGATCATCACCGCGCTGGCGCTATTCTTCTCGTCGTTCTCATCGCCCCTGCTGTCGGCGGTGTTTGCCTTCTCGTTGTTCGTGATCGGAAGTTTCGCGGAGGATCTGCGTGGATTTGCAGCCATGGCCCAGGGAACCACGCGCTGGCTGGCCACCGGTGCTGCTTATCTGTTGCCCAACTTCGCCTCTCTCAATGTGATCGGCTCAGTAGCGCATGGACAGGGCGTTGCTGGAGCGCTCATCCTGAGCGAAACCGCGTATGCGATGGTGTACGCGGCTATGGCCCTGTGCGGTGCAGTCTTGATTTTTGAACATCGCAACCTGAAATGAAACCTTCCAGCAAAATCACTCAAGTGGCCGGCACGTTCTTGGTGCTCTGCATGTTGACCTCGGTTCTTTTACTAAGGCAGGTTGACCGAATGCGGGGCGGAGCCACGCTGCAGGAAGTGCTCTACATTTCATCCCCCGGGGCCTTGAAACGCCTGAGCCTGGGGTACGACGGCTTGATGGCCGACATTTATTGGACCCGCGCGGTGCAGTATTTTGGCAGCAAGCACTTTGCCGGATCGCAGCATTACGACCTGCTGGCGCCTCTGCTCGAGATCACCACCGCACTCGATCCCCATTTGATCGTGGCCTACGAATTCGGCGCCAACTTTCTCGCGCCCAAGCCGCCCAATGGCGCCGGCATGCCGCAGCGCGCCATTGAGTTGAGCGAATTCGGCATCCGCAACAATCCCAGCGAATGGCGGCTGTATTACGATCTGGGTTTCATCTACTACATGGAGCTAAAGGACTACAAGAATGCCGCCGACGCCTTCGCGCGCGGCTCACGCGTCCCCAACGCCCATCCCTTTCTGGGCGTGATGGCGGCCCAGATGGCACAACACAGCGGCGAACTGCAAATGGCGCAGATGATTTGGTCGACCACTTACCAAAGCACACAGGACCGCGACGTCCGGGCCAACGCCGCCACCCATTTGCGCGCTTTGCAGGTGGAAGAGGACGTCACCCATCTTGGGAACCTGGTCGCCGAATATCACGCCAGGACTGGACGACTGCCTGACACCTTTTCTGATCTGCAGAATGTGGGCTTGTTGCATGAAGTCCCAACGGACCCGTTCGGCCACACCTACAAGCTGACCAGCGATGGCCGCGTCGAGGTAAGGACTCCGGATGATTTCCCGTTCCTCACGAAAGGCACACCGCCAGGATACGTCGCCCCACCCCCGCGGTTCCTGCCGTCCGACTAGAACCCTTACAACGCCAGTAACTCGTCCGCCGTCCGCTGCGCCTGGTCAAAATCACTTGTGAGTTGCCTGGCTTTGTCGATGGCGGCCTTCGCCTCGGCGGAATGTCCCGCCTGCTCCAGTGCTCGCCCCAGCAGAACATAGCCGACGGCCGTAGGCTCAACCGACATTGCATGCGAGTACTCGGCAATCGCCTGCTCCAAGTCTCCGCTCTTTTGAGCCAGCAGTCCCATCCCCACCATGGCCGCCGCTTTGTTGGGATTCAATCGCAACGCCGCCGCAAAGCTTTCTTTCGCGTGTGCATAGTCGTGAATCTGCTGATACGCAGCGCCCAGATTGCTGAGGGCATCCGCGCCCAGCGCGTCATCCGAACCCAGGCGCAGCGCCGCTTGAAACTCCTCAATCGCCTCCCGTACGTGGCCATGTCGCTGGTCGTAAATCCCCAGCCCGAGGTGAATTCGTGGATCGTCATCTCTCGGGTCAATGGCCTGGCGAAATTGCTGCACGGCTTCGTCGTAGCGTCCCTCGGCGTCGTAAGTCACGGCCAGATTGAAGTGCGCCTTGTAGCTGCGCACACTGGTGACCCGTAGCGCGTAGGACCACAGTGTCTCGCTGTCATGCCAGTAGCCGATTTGGCGATAGGTCAGGGCACCGAAAGCTACAATCACCGCCAAAGCTGGAACCACGAGCCACAAAGCTGGAAACTTCCTCGCTTCTGCCCACTCAGCGATTCCCCAGCTCACCATCACCAATAATCCGACAAACGGCAGGTAAGCGTAGCGGTCGGCCATCGCCTGTTCGCCTACTTGCACCAATCCGATCATCGGGACCAAAGAACCCAGAAACCAGAACCAGCCGGTCACTAGGTAACTGCGGTGCCGATAACGGATCACCAGCGCCGTAGCCAGCAGCAAGAAGGCCGTCGACGCAATCAGCTGCCAGAGTCTCAGCAAATCGAGGGGATGAGGATAGAGAGGCGAGAGCTGTGTCGGCCAGAACGCTTTTGCGATATAACGCGAATACGAAACAATTGCGTTCTGCAGACGCAGGCCGAAGGGATAAATAATGGCCGAGTGAATCGCGCCGCCTGCCCTCTGCGCCTGCATCGTGATGACAGCGCTGGCCATGGACATCAGAAACAGTGGCAGCTTTTCCAACAGTAGCGCCGACGCCCTCGCAACCTGCCCGCCCGCTGCCGGCTCAGGCGCATATCTTCCCAGCGGCCAGTAATCCCACAGCAACAGCAAGAACGGCAGCGTGATGACCTGCGGCTTGCTCATCAGACCACAGGCAAACAACGCCGCGACCAGCGCATATCGGCCGACGGCGGGCCGGCGCGCGTACCATCCGTAGGCCTGCAACGCCAGCAACAGAAACATCATGCTGAGGACGTTTTTTCGCTCCGATGCCCAGGCCACCGACTCCACATTCACCGGATGCAACGCGAACAGCGCCGCCACCATGAGACTGCGCCCGGTGAATCCCGTCGCGGACTGCAGCAACAGGAACAGCAGCACCGCATTCAGAGCGTGCAGAACGACATTCATGTAGTGATGTCCAACCGGATTCAACCCGAACAACTGGACATCGAGCGCATGAGAAATCCAAGTCAGCGGATGCCAGTTGGCCTCGTAATAATTAGTGAAAGCCCACTTCACCGTGCCCCAGTTCACCGCGGCCAGCACATGCGGGTTGCCGGTGATGTAGTGGTCGTCATCGAAATTGACGAAGGCGTTGCGGTTGACCGGGTTGTAAACCGCCAGCGTCGCCGCCACCAGCAGCAGGCACAAGACCACGGTCCGCTTTTGGGGTGACGAGAAAAGTCCGGCAGAACCAAGCAATGGCTTCACCGGTTGGACCTTGGCAGAAGCAGAGGACAAAGTATTTCCCTCGTGTGCGCCATTATATTGGCGAGGCTGCGCTCAGGAGCGTGCGGGAACCACGGAAGCACACCTTCGTCACTCGCGGAATTCAACGCAGAACCCGCTCACGCATGGGTAGAATCTCAGGGCAACCTATGCCTCCCTTCTCCGGCCCCGATATTCGCTTGACAACCGCCCTTCGTGACTGGTTCGCGCGACAGTCCGCTCGTAACGGAATCCCCTCCACCTTGAAAGAATTCTTGAGCGTTGCCTGGGAGTTCCTGCGCGATTCCCTGCCTGCGCGCCGCCGCCAGCGCTACGGCGACATGGACTACGACTGGGATCATCGTGTGGACACGACCGGTGCAACCGTCGGCTGGCGTGATCGTCTGCTCGGGCTGTTGCACTCGCCTTACCAACCAACCGATCCGCCGCTGTTTCAGGAAATGCTGGCAACCCTCAAGATCGACTTTCGCGATTTTATCTTCATCGACATCGGCTCGGGCAAGGGACGGACTTTGCTCATGGCGTCCGACTATCCGTTCCGCCGCATCGTCGGCGTAGAACTCCTGCCTGAATTGAATCGCGTGGCGCGGGAGAATATCCGCAAGTACAGGAGCGACTCTCAGCGGTGCTTGGCGATTGAATCCATCTGTGGCGACGCTCGCGAATTCGTCTTTCCGCCCGAACCGACCGTGCTTTATTTGTTCAATCCGCTGCCGGAGCCCGGGTTGGTGCAATTGATTGCCAACCTGGAACAATCGTTGCGAGAACATCCCCGGCCGCTGTTTGTGCTGTACCACAACCCTGTGCTGGAGCATGTGCTGGCTGACGGCAAATGGCTGAAAAAGATCGGGGGCACGCACCAGTATTCGATGTTCCGCAGTTCTCGCAAAACCGACAACGAGTGAGTAGACTAATTAAGGCCAGCTTCATGATGATCATTGGCGTATCCGACGCAAGAACTCATCTCACAGACTTGCTGAAGCGAGCATCCCAAGGAGAGACGTTTCAGATTACGGTGCGGGGAGTCCCAGTTGCCACCCTGGTTCCGATCAATGATGCGCACAATACCGATCTCGGCGATGTGGTTCGCGAGATTCGTCGACTCCGCAAGGGCATCACTCTGGGTAAGACCTCAATCCGGCAGTTGATCGATAGCGGTCGTCGTAATTAGCGGGGAGCGCGGGCTTAGGGCTTAAGCGGCTGACGACGCCCGTGGCGAATGTGCAGGACGAATACAACATCGCCCTCAATCGTGAATAGAATCCGATACACATGGGGCGAGTGGCCGTAGAACAGGTGACGCACTTCGAAGGGAAAAATCGCGCTCTCCGGAGCTAGCGGGCACCGCTTCGGAAACTCAGCGAGCGATGCGATCGCATTTTGTAGATCCAGAAACCACCGGATGCCGGCGTCTCCGGCCTGATGCGACAGCAGCCAGTCAAGGATCGCATCCCCGTCCTGATCAGCTGCGGCGGTCACTTCAACGCGGAAGGTCATGCTTGCGGCGCAGGTCCGCGAGGAATTCGCCGGCGGGTCGGGTGCGACCAGCCTTTACGTCTTCGGAAGCTTGAAGTATTCCCTCAACTGCTTCCGCGAAGTCTTGCCGCTCCCACTCCAGATAAGTCGCCAGAGCATCGTCAAGGGCGGTTGCAGGGTCCTGACCACGCCGTTTGGCATACTCTTCCAACTGCGCTTTACGCTCCGGTTTGAGTGGGATCATGTCCACGGCTAGTTCGATTCCCTTGAAGCCATCGTAAGACGTTCCGGGGCCCAGGTCAAAAACTATCTTGGACATGGCTCCGGCAACGGGGCTACCAGACACGTATCAATGTCATCCTGCAGGCTTATATGAAGGCGCATGCGTCCACCGATCACAGGGAGTCCAGGTGACCGGCCGTCTGATCAGACAGCTGTCTTCGCCCGTCCTACTTGGAACCCCATGCTTGCTTCAGAGCCTTGGTAACCACAGCTGACGCGGGCTTTTGCCATTCTTCAGGATGTGCATCCAGATAGTTCGTGACGATTTTCTTGACTTGTTCGAAGGTCACGTCGCCATCCGGCAAGTGAATCTCTCCGTGGACCTGTAAGATTTCTGACGCAGTGTTAATTACGCCAAAACAGTAACCCATGCCGTATCCGATCTCCTGGGCTTCAATAGCCGCCTCCACGGCACTCTTTTTGGTCAACTTGCGATCAGCGCACTGATGGACAAGATCCGTTCCGGTCGTTCTAAGTCCGGAATCTTGCGCAAGTGCCGAAACGCATAGTGTTATCCCCAGCAGAATCGCAGAGGTGACTTTCATTGTTTTCCTCCTGCCTTCTTCGTCGAGTGCGCTATGCCCGCGCCGCGTGTGCTACGTCATCACTGTCAACGCGCCCGTGCTGGTAAATGCCTCTGACGCAGCTCGGCCAACCAGCAACACTATACAAGGATCGTTCTCGGTGTGAAGGTGCGGTTCGTCGGGCACTGCGAATGGCGCTGGGGCAACACTCCGTGACTGAGCGGACTCGCTTTGGTTCTTAGTGGGGATCAGGCTTGCCCCCAGTGCGAGGGCCGCGACGATCGCGAACCCTGGGGAAAACGGTTTCATCTCTCTCCTCCTTTAGGGACTGAAGCAGGTTTGAGGTAAAACTCCTCGTGCCCTGTTTCAACCGAATGTTGGTTCATCTCTTCACCCCTAAACTCCTTGCCGCACTTGTTGCAGAGTACGGGCTGATTGCTCCGTTTCAGTCTTGGAAGTTGTTCCGGCATAGTTCTCCTCTCGCGCTAATCATGAGTTGGGAGCACGGAATCCCGCAAGAAGATACCGCAGATGTCGGTGCCACGCTAATCGGGCCACCCAGTCATCCGGTAAACTAGTGGCGTGGTCCCTAATTCCATCCTGCTTAAGCTTGTCTTCCTCCTAACAGTCACGACTCTAACCGCCCCCACTCCCTCCGTCCACACCGTCGCCGCTGCCGTCGATGCCCGCTACAACCATCTCCAAACCCTTCAAGCCGACTTCACCGAAATCTATCGCGGGGCCGGAATGGAACGGACTGAATCGGGAACACTTTGGTTAAAAAAACCTGGCAAGATGCGTTGGCAATACCGTTCTCCCCGAGAGAAGCTGTTCGTCAGCGACGGAAAGAGCGCCTGGTTTTACGTGCCAGGCGAACCTCAGGTACGGAGGACGCCAGTGCGACAACTCGATGATCTCCGGTCGCCACTGGCGTTCCTCCTGGGTAAAACCAAGCTGGAAAAGGAGTTGTCCGGTCTCTCGCCAGATCCAGACGTCGCCCCTTTGACTGCGGGCAACGTGGTTCTCAGAGGCGTACCGCAGGCCATGGCGGGTCAGGTCAACCGAGTACTCCTCGAGGTGACGCCTGCCGGCTGGATCGCCCGCATCGTACTGGAAGAGACCGATGGCTCCAGTACGGAATTCCGCTTCCAGAGGCAGACCGAAGATGGGAAAATTGATGACCAGAGCTTCCGGTTCGTGGTGCCTCCGGGAGTCGAAGTGATCGACGGCAACTTCGCGCCGTGATGGCGATTAAGTATAATATTTTCAGTATTTTGGCTTAGTAGAACGACTTCCGCCCAAGCCCATTACCCCCGGAATGCTTTGACGGGCAATTAACACAGGTTTCACGATACCGAATGTTAAACTTGGGTGGGGAACAGCAGCCGGACGACAGCATGGCCGAATTCCTGATCAAAGCAGCCGACGAGCGCGGGCGCCTTCTCCAGCAGGTGGAGAACGGATATTCCGAGGCCGAGGTTCGCGACCGCCTGGTGCAGCAAGGGTTCCTGGTTTATTGGGTTAAGCCCCGCACCCTGCTTTCCGGAGACCTCACCGTCCGGCGACGCGGTAAAGTCAAACAGAGCCAGTTCGTCATCTTCAACCAGCAATTTCTGACGCTGATCAAGGCCGGCTTGCCCATCCTCAGTTCGCTGGATTTGCTGATCAAGCGGCAGAGGAATAAGTATTTTCAAAGTCTCTTGCAAAACGTGCGCGACCGGGTGAAGGGAGGCGAACTGCTTTCCGATGCATTTGCGGCGCAGGGTGCGTTCCCCCGCATTCACTCGACCACGCTCTTGGCCGGCGAAAAAAGCGGCAACATGGAAGAAGTGCTTTCCCGCTACATCGCTTTCCAAAGACTTGCTTTGACTTTCAAGAAGAAGCTGGCGGTCTCGCTGGTTTATCCCACGCTGCTGGTCACCGTAGTATTTTGCATGATGATTTTTCTTGTGACTTACGTGGTGCCGCAGTTTGCCAAGCTTTACGAAGATATGCACGCGCAGCTGCCGGAGATCACACAGATCATGCTGAATCTCGGCATCCACGCACAAGCCTACGCGCCCTTCGCGGTCGTCGCCGTGGTGGCCGCGGGTGTGGGCTTCTGGTATTGGCAAAAAACCGACAATGGTGCGGCCACCATTGATGGCGCTATCTTAAGGCTTCCCTTGCTAGGCGAGATCTGGCTAAAGTACCAAGTAGCGAGTTTTTCCCGCATGCTCTCCACTCTGCTGGCCGGCGGCATGCCGCTGGTTCCTTCGCTCGAGACTGCTGGGGCTTCGATGAGCAGCCGCCGCATTCTGAACGGAATCAACGTGGCTGCTGTCCGTGTACGCGAAGGCCAGGGACTGGCCAAGAGCCTGGAAGAACAAAAGATGTTTCCGGACTTATCGGTCGAGATGATCGAAGTCGGCGAGTCCACCGGCGCTTTGCCGGCCATGTTGAATTCGGTGGCGGAGTTTTATGAGGAAGATGTGCAGACCGCGCTGGGCGCGGCCATGGCTCTGGTCGAGCCCGTTATCCTCATCGTTATGGCGGTGTTTGTGGGCGGAATCCTGATTTCGCTGTATCTGCCCATTTTCACCCTGGGATCAAGCATTCACTGATAGCGGAAGGTGCGTACATAAATGGCAGGCACGGCAGAAAACAAAACCGTATTCGTAGGCGGGGGCAACGGTACTCCCGCGGTCCCGAGTGAAGAATTGGAAAAGGCGCAGGACATCGCCCGCCGTTATCGCTGCCAGTTCGTGGACTTGCACAATTTCCAACTCCATCACGACCTGTTCAAGAACATTCCCGTCCACCTGATGTTCCGCTACGACTTCGTGCCTCTCGAAGAGATCGAAGATGGCAGGCTGGCCATCGCCATTGCCGATCCCAGCCAGTTGATGATGATCGATGAGATCAGCCTGCTGCTGGGCAAACGCATCCTCACAAAAGTCGCTACCCTCGGCCAGATTCGCGAGATTCTCAAGAAGACCGAGCAGTCCAAGCGCGTGCTCGAAGATGCCAGCGAAGGCTTCGCTCTGGACGTGATCCACGAAGAGGACGGCGCCGCCGACGAAAGCATCTCCATCGACCGCCTAACCGCGCAGGGCGACATCAGCCCCATTATTCGCCTGGTCGATACCACCATCTTCACCGCTTTGCAGCGGCGCGCCAGTGACATTCACATCGAGACTCGCGACGATTCCGTGTGCATCAAGTTCCGCATTGACGGCGTGCTCACGCAGGCCATGCCGCCCATCGCCAAGGAGCACCACTCGACAATCATTTCTCGTATCAAGGTCATGAGCGAGTTGGATATTTCCGAACGACGCGTGCCGCAGGACGGCCGTTTCCGCGTGAAGTACGGCACTCCCGAGCGCCCCATCGACTTTCGTGTCTCCATCATGCCCTCGATTCACGGCGAAGACGCTGTGCTCCGCGTGCTCGACAAAGAGTCGATGAGCGAGAAGTTCCACAAGCTCACGCTCGATGTGGTGGGTTTCGACGAGCAAGACCTGCGTCAATTCCGCCGCTACATAAAGGAACCCTACGGCATGGTGCTGGTGACCGGGCCCACGGGCAGCGGCAAGACCACCACGCTGTACGCCGCGGTCAGCGAGATCAAGACCGACGAAGACAAGATCATCACCATTGAAGACCCGGTGGAATACCAGATTCGCGGCATCACCCAGATTCCGGTCAACGAGAAAAAGGGCCTGACTTTCGCCCGTGGATTGCGCTCCATCTTGCGCCATGACCCGGACAAAATCATGGTCGGCGAAATCCGCGACACCGAGACCGCGCAAATCGCCATTCAGTCGGCCCTCACCGGTCACCTGGTCTTCACCACCGTCCACGCCAATAACGTGGTGGACGTGATCGGCCGCTTTCTCAACATGGGGGTTGAGGCCTACAACTTCGTTTCCGCGCTGAACTGCATTCTGGCGCAACGCCTGGTCCGGCTGATTTGCGAATCCTGCCGTACCCAGATGGAATATGACAAGGAGACGCTGGAAGCCAGCGGGCTGGATTTCGAACAATGGTCCAAAGTCGCCTTCTATGAAGGCCAGGGATGCATTGAGTGCGCCGGAACCGGGTTCCGCGGGCGTACTGCGATTCATGAATTGCTGAACCTGAGCGACCGCGTGCGTGAGCTGATCCTGCTCAAGAAACCGACTTCGGAGATCCGCCGCGCCGCCCGCGAAGAGGGGATGCGGTTCCTGCGTGAGTCCGCCCTCGATAAAGTGCGATTGGGGCTGACCACGCTAAAAGAGATCAATAAAGTCACATTCATCGAAAGCAGCCGCTAGAAAGCTCAGAAGTGCGGATTGAGGATGCCGCCCCTTTAGGCCATTCCTTCAAGTGCCCTTCGAGATATTGCAATTATTCGCACCACAGCGTTCTACTTATAGGTACGGGGAGTAGTGTCGAAGATGGGGATGACATCAAAACCGCAGTTGGCTTGCGAAGTTGCAGCCGACCGTGTGCTTGCCGCCCGGATATCGGAGCCGGGCACGGTCGATATGTGCGCCGCCAGCGAACTCGCTCCCGGTTGCGTTGTCCCGGACATGGTCGAGGCCAATCTGCGCGACCGCGGGCGTATTCTCGACTCCGTCCGCCAGACTCTGGACAGCCTGAGCGGCCGGTACCGCGACGTAATTGCCGTTCTGCCCGACGCCGCCATCCGCGTGGTACTGCTCGATTTTGACTCTCTGCCCACCAAGCGCGACGACGCCGAAGGCGTAGTGCGCTTCCGGCTGAAGAAGTCGCTTCCCTTTGATGTGGACAAGGCCAAGATTTCTTATCACACGCAAACCTCCAGCAGCGGAGTCCGGTTGGTCGCGGCCGTGGCCCTTACCAGCGTCATCGAAGAATACGAATCCGTCTTCCGCGAGGCCGGCTACAGTCCGGGAGTGGTGTTGCCCTCCATGCTGGCGGCTCTCGGCGCAGCAGACGCCGATCGTCCGACGCTGGTGGTCAAGGTGGACGCCCGCACGATCGGCATCGCCATCCTTGACAAGCAGCAACTATTGCTCTTTCGCAACCTTGAAAACCCGCGCGGTGTGACTATTTCCGGGGAGCAACTAGCGGACGAAGTCTATCCCTCGATTGTCTTCTTTCAGGATACTTATCACTTGAACATTGAGCGCATATTCGTCGCGGGGCTGGCGGACGTCGGCGGGGCCGTGCCAGCGCTGCGCGCCCAAACCGGCGCGGAAGTCCACGAACTGGTCGGCGCTGCGCAACTGGGCAGCGGCGCGGGCTCGGTTCCTAAATGGAGGATGGCGGGAGTGGTGGGGGCACTGCTTTCCTGATATGCGCGTTGACATCAATCTCGCGACCCAGCCGTACGAGGACGGGCGGCGCTTTTGGTTCCGCTGGGGCGGCGCGCTGGTGGCGCTCGGCATCGTGACCCTGGGCTTGGTGTACTTCACTCTGCTCGGCTGGGTTACGGCCAACAAAGACAAGGGTGTCATCGGGCAAAACCTGCACCAGATTGCGGATCGCGACGGCGAAAAGGCTGCCGCGCAAGCTCTCATGAATCTTCCCCAGAACAGCGTGACTCGTGACCGGTCGCAGCTCCTGAATAGCCTGTTTTACCGCAAGTCGTTCTCGTGGACCCAGGTGTTTGAGGAACTGGAGAGAGTCATGCCGCCACGGCTGCACGTGGTTTCCATCCAGCCTGAGTTCGGCCTCGACAATGAACTCGCCATCAAGCTGGCGGTGGCCGGAGATTCTCGCGATCGTGCGCTCGATTTGGTGCGCAAGATGGAAGAGTCGCAGCATTTTCAGCAGACCCAGATCGAGCAGGAAAGCGCGGAGGCCGGTTCCGGAGCCACGGCCGGAGATTCGGTGAAGTTCAGCATCAGCGCGCTCTATGTTGCAGGAAGCACGCCTTCGGGTAACCCAGTTCCGGGAAACAAGGCTCCCGCAAGCCCCGCAAACGGCAAATCAGGGGGAGCACAATAATGCCCGATCTCCGGCAGACCCGGCGTAAGGTCAAGATCGCTCTGGCGGCAATGGCAGCGGTAGATGTGATCGCGGTGGCGGTGTACTTTTCGCCGCTGGTCGGGTCGCAATCGGCGCGCCAGGACCAACTCCACCAACTCTGGAGGGAATTGCAGCAGAAGACTCGCGAGGTCGAGCCGCTACGCGGTCTGGACAAGAAAGTCCCGGTGGCTCGCAAACAAATTGATCAGTTTTACAACGACCGCCTGCCGGCTGAGGGTTCTTCGATCTCAGAAAACATCGGCAAGCTGGCGGGACAGGCCGGAGTAAAGATCAGCAGCATCCGGTACGACATGAAGGATCCCGAGACGTTGGGCGTCCGGCGGGTGCAGATTGAAGCCGACATGAATGGCGATTACTTGCAACTCGTCCGCTTTATCAACTCTCTGGAACGCGACCAGATGTTTTTCCTGGTTGACAGCGTACAACTGGGAGGCGAGCAGGCCGGCATGGTGAAGTTGCAGATGAAGCTGGAAACTTATCTCAAGACAGGTGCAGCCTGAGTGAAGGTCGGGACCGAGAACCGGAATAAGTTGATCGCCGCAGCGGTGCTGGGGGTGGTTGCCCTGGTATTGATCGGGCGCATGCTGTTTCCCCCCGCGCCGTCCGAGCCGGAAGCCACAGTAGTGGCGCCCGTCGCCGCAGCTCAGGCCTCGCGGCCTGCGGGCAAACCTCGCTTTGGCACCCGTCGGATGGCTGCTGGCCCGCCTCATTCCATCGACCCCAGCCTGCGCTACGACTGGCTGAAGGCCAGCGAAGATACCAAGTATGAGGGCACCGGACGAAACATTTTCCTGGCCCAGGCGGAGATTCCCCAGCCGGTTGCAAAGCCCCAAACCGACGCGGAAAAGCAAGCAGCGCAAGGCCCGCCTCCACCGCCGCCGCCGCCGCCCATTAATCTGAAGTTTTATGGCTTCGCCAGCAAGCCCGGCGAACCGAAAAAGGTTTTTCTGTCGCAGGGTGAAGATGTATTTATCGCCAGCGAAGGCGAGATCGTCGACCGCCGTTACAAGGTGCTGCACATTTCGCCGGTGTCAGTGGAGATCGAAGACGTGCTCAGCAACAACCGCCAGATGATTCCACTGACCCAGAGCTGAAGCAAGCTGAGTAATTAGGTAATTGATTCCCAGGTTACCAATTACGCGATGACTGGATTTTTATGAGGCTGTGTCCGCGATCTCGGAGATCCGCATCTTCTGCCCGCCCTGCCGAGAGAGGCTACATCCTCATCATCCTGATTTTGTTTGTGGCGCTGCTGGCGATTGCCATGACCGCATTCGTGCCTGTCATCTCCCAGCAGATCAAACGTGATCGCGAAGAGGAACTCATCCACCGTGGTACCCAGTACACGCGCGCCATCAAGCATTACATGAAGAAGTTCAACCGTTATCCCACCCGTATTGAGGACCTGGAGAGTACCAACAATATCCGCTACCTGCGGAAGCGGTACAAAGACCCCATCACCGGCAAGGACTTTAAGCTCCTCCACCAGGGCGAGGTTCAAATGTCATCCGCACCCGGGCTTGCAGGTGCGAATTCGGTTGCGAGTCTCGCGGGCGGGGCTGGGGGCCCCGGCAGCGCTCTTGGCGGCGGGAACACTCCCTTCGGAGGCAGCGGCGTCTTCGGAGGCGGTTCCCCGGGGAACAGCGGCGGAACTGCGGGAAGCGGCTTCGGGGGCAATAGTGGAGGAGGCTTCGGGGGCAATAACGGCGGGGGGTTCGGCGGCAATAGTGGCGGAGGCTTCGGCAGCAACAGTGGAAGCGCCTTCGGCGGAAACTCAGGCGGTCTCTTCGGCGGCAATGCAGGAGGCACCTTGGGCGGAAATCCGGGCCAACCTGCAAACAACAACCCAGATAACGGCTCCGACCCGAACCAGCCCCAGGGCGCGCCGGGAGCGTCCGATGGGCAAAGTGGATTTGGCCAGCGCGTGCGGCAGCCGCCCGGGTTCACTTCGCAGGAAAACGGCAACGCCAACCAGGTCATCGGCGGCGGACCGGTTGTGGGCGTGGCCAGCATCAGCAAAGACAAATCAATTCGCTCCTTCAACAAGAAAGACCATTACAAGGATTGGCAGTTCATTTATGACCCCACCACCGATCGCGGAGGTCTGATCACCACGCCCTACCAGCCCTCCTTGGTGACTGGAGCTCAAGGCCTGGCCGGCGCACCTGGCGGCGGTGTAACGCCGGGCGTCAACGGCGCCCCCGGTACACAGACTTCGCCTTTTGGATTTGGCGGCCAGCCCAACGCCCCTGGCGGATTTGGGACAGCTCCACAGCCGCCCATGACGCCCCAAATGCCACCCACTCAAGCTCCCCAGTAGCAGTTGTAGTTTGTCCTTTCTCCGATTTCCAGCCAATTGCGAGGAGGAACTCCCGCCCCGTGGCCGAAAATCAGGTAAGATGTTTCGGCCTTGGGTTGACGATCCTTGGCTTGACGATCCCTGGGTTGACAATCAATGAACCGCGAATATCACAAAGGATACAGCCAGGAACTCTATCGCGACATGGAAGCCCTGGTGTTTGGGCACTCGGGGACGCCACTGCTGGTGTTTCCCACCTCGATGGGGAAGTTCTTTGAGTATGAAGACCGGGGAATGATCAGCGTATTGGCGCCGAAGATTGAGGCGGGCGAGTTGCAGGTGTTTTGTCCCGACGGCGTGGACACGGAAAGTTGGTACAACAAGGGCGTCCACCCACGGGTGCGGGTGCTGAGGCATTTGCAGTACGAGCGCTATATCCTGCACGAGTTCCTGCCGTTTATTAAATGGAAGAACGCGTCCCCGGATCTGGCGGTGACCGGCGCGAGCTTCGGCGGTTACCACGCCATGAATTTCTCGTTGAAGCATCCTGGAGTGGTTTCGCATTGCGTGAGCATGAGCGGGGCCTACGATATTCATCAGTTTCTGGACGGTTACTACGACGATGATTGCTACTTCAACTGTCCGCAGGATTTCCTGCCGAACACCCATGACGACTGGTACCTGAGCCGCTACCGGCAGATGAAGATCGTACTGGGGTCGGCGGATTGGGACATGTGTCTGGACGAGAATGTGAAGTTGTCAGCGAAACTGCATGATAAAGGTGTGCCCCACTGGTTGGACGTCTGGGGAGACAATTCGAAACATGACTGGCCGCTGTGGCAAAAGATGGCGGTGAAGTACTTTTAGGCGGGTCGTTGGTCGCAGGTCGATAGTCGTCAGCGTGGTTGTGTGGAGCCCACGCATTGGGGTGCTTCTATGAAGAAAATCGGAGTCTTGTTTGGGATGGAGAATACCTTTCCGCCGGCGTTGGTGGAGAAGATCAACGGCATGAAGGTGGATGGTGTGCACGCGGAGTTTGTGAAGCTGGGCGGGGTGAAGATGGCCGACCCCAGCGGATACAAGGTCATCATCGACCGGATTTCGCAGGACATTCCCTTCTACCGTGCCTATTTGAAGAATGCCGCGCTGACCGGGACGATCGTTGTCAACAATCCTTTCTGGTGGACAGCAGACGACAAGTTTTTCAACTATGCGCTGGCCACCAAGCTGGGCGTGGCCATTCCTCCGACGGTGATCCTGCCGCACAACAAACATCCCGAGGGGACCACGGACCGCTCCATGCGCAACCTGATCTATCCCTTGAATTGGGATGACGTATTTGAGTACGTCGGATTTCCTGCGTTCCTGAAGCCGTATGCCGGCGGAGGATGGAAACACGTATACAAAGTCGATTCACGGGAGGAGTTTTTCCGTAATTACAATCAGACCGGCGACCTGTGCATGACCCTGCAACACGGCGTGGAGTTCGAGGAATACTATCGCTGTTATGTGGTGGGACAGGAAAAAGTTCACATCATGAAGTACGACCCGAAGGCGCCTCATCATGAACGCTATGTGAAGGGCAACCCGCCGCCCTCGAGCGTTAAGCTGCAGGAACGGATCGTGAAGGATTCGCTGACCTTGTGCCAGGCGTTGGGATACGACTTGAATACGGTGGAGTTTGCGGTGGAGGACGGCGTGCCCTACGCCATTGACTTCATGAATCCGGCGCCGGACGCAGAGATTACCTCGGTGGGCCAGTCCAATTTTGAATGGGTGGTGGATGCGGTGGCGGAAATGGCTGTGAACAAGGCGCTTAGCGGAGAGAATCCGGCGGAAGAACTGCGTTGGGCGGCGTTCCTGACCGGGCCGATGGAAGTGCCTTCAGCCAAACCCGCCGTAAAGAAGCGGGCAAGAGCGTAGAGGACTGACCAGAAGGGGGCCTGGCGGAACAAAGAGGAAAGCATCGGCAAGCATTGCGGCCGAAAGTTAGGCAGTTCTAAAAAGAGCCATAATTGTTATAGTTATGAGGTAGTTGACCCAGTTCCGGCCTCAGCATGCAACCAACCTTCACCCTCGGGATCGAAGAAGAATATCAGACGGTAGATCCCGTCACGCGCGACCTGCGCTCCCACATCCACACAGAAATGATGGAGCAGGGGCGAATGCGCCTCCAGGAAAAGGTAAAAGCGGAACTGCACCAGGCGGTGGTCGAAGTAGGCACTTCCGTGTGCAACAACATCAAGACTGCCAAGGCCGAGGTCAAGGCGTTGCGCCGCGACATGATCAAACTGGCCAAGGACAATGGCCTGCGGCTGGCGTCGGCGGCGACTCATCCTTTCGCCGACTGGCGTGAGCAGGAAATCACGCCGGACGATCGCTACAAGAACATCGTGGAGGACATGCAACTGGTGGCGCGGGCCAATCTGATCTTTGGTTTGCACGTGCACGTCGGCGTGGAGGACCGGGAGACCGCGATCCACCTGATGAACCACGCCCGCTACTTTGTGCCGCACATTCTGGCGCTATCGACGAATTCTCCATTCTGGCTGGGCATGAACACCGGACTGAAGTCGTATCGCTGTAAAGTGTTCGACAAGTTTCCGCGCACCAACATTCCGGATTACTTCCCCAGTTGGGGAGAATACGAAAACTTCATCAAGCTGTTGATCAAGACCAACTGCATCGATAACGCGAAAAAGATCTGGTGGGACATCCGTCCGCACCCATTCTTCAACACGCTGGAATTCCGGGTGTGTGACATTCCCATGCGGGTAGATGAAACCATTGCGCTCGCGGCGCTCATCCAGGCCACGGTTGCCAAACTGTATAAGCTGTATTCCGCGAACCAGGGATTCCGGCTCTACCGGCGGGCGCTGCTGATGGAAAACAAATGGCGGGCAGCGCGCTACGGGCTGAATGGGAAGATGATCGACTTCGGCAAACAGAAGGAGGTCCCGGCACGCGACTTGGTGCTGGAGTATCTGGAGTTTGTCGATGATGTCGCCGACGAACTGGATTCGCGCGACGAACTAAACTACATTCATGAGATCCTGGAAATGGGGACCGGCGCAGACCGGCAGTTGCGCGTGTTCCAGGAAACCGGCGACCTTAAGAAGGTCGTTGACTACATCATAGAGGAGACGGAAGTCGGCATTGAAGCAGAGGCCACTCCGGCGAGAAAAGTAGGGTAATGACAAAGTCCGTTGATGAGACACAGAATCCCACCCGCTTGCAAAAGGCGCAAACCGGGTCTGGCACTCTAACCCACCTAAGCGATATTCCTTTCGACCCTGAACTCACCCCCGGAGCGCGGAACGCGGTGAAGGTGTGCCTGCGTGTGCAACCGAGCGAGAAAGTCACGGTTATCACGGATGAGGCGACCAAGGAAATCGCCGCCAGCATTGTGAGCGAACTCGAGAGCGTGGGCGCGCCCTACCGGGGATTCGTGCTCGAAGAGGTTGCGCCGAGGCCGCTGGCCGAGTTTCCACGGGAGATTGCGGAAGACCTCGAGACCAGCCAGGTCAGCATTTTTGCGGTGCAGGCGCAAGCCAACGAACTGCGTACTCGCATGGCGATGACCGACATCGTGAACCGGCAAAAGATTCGCCACGCCCACATGGTGAACATCAACCGCCAGATCATGCTGGAGGGAATGCGTGCGGATTTCCTGAAAGTGGACCGGATCAGCACCAAAGTGGTGGACATGGTGCGGAAGGCTCGGCAGATTCGCGCGAAGACTCCGGCGGGAACGGATCTCGTGGCGGATTTGAATCCCAACTATCGCTGGATCAAAACCAGCGGGCTCATCAGTCCCGAGAAGTGGGGGAACCTGCCGGGTGGCGAGGTGTTTACCACGCCGGGCGAGGTGAACGGGACATTCGTTAGTGATGGAGTGGCCGGCGACTGGCTTTCGGCAAAATTCGGCGATCTGAAGCAGAATCCACTGACTATTCGCATGAAAGCGAATCGGGTGACGGAAGCTCATTCCGCGAATCGTGAACTGGAGAGCGATTTCTGGAACTATACCCACACCGACGAAAGCAGCGATCGCGTGGGCGAATTCGCCATCGGCACGAATATCGAGTTGAAAGATGTGATTGGCCAGATTCTCCAGGATGAAAAGTTTCCCGGCGTCCACATCGCGTTCGGCAACCCCTACGGCGCGCACACCGGCGCAGACTGGTACTCGTGCACCCATATCGATGTGGTGGGGCGGAAGTTCGATATTTGGGTGGATAACGAGCAGATCATGCGGGGCGGGCAGTTTTTGATTGAGGCGTAAACGAGAGCAAGCTGCCCTCGCAACAGCCGGCGTGGACGCCGGCACTACAGGTTCGCTGATACCCGCAGCTACAAACATTCGATGATTCCTTATTTACGCAAACAGTTCAATGCGAACTTCACTCCGGCAAAATACCAGACATTTCTCAAACGGATGACAGAACGCTGCGGTGCGCCGGTGGAATTCCGGCTGGCCGAGACGCCGTGTTTTTTCCCCAAGACGCTGCTGGAGCAGATGGCACAGTACGGTGCAGAACTGATTCACCAGCTTGAAACCCCGGAATACTTCAAGGCATCCTCCAGGACGATTCCGCCGGAGTTCAATGTTCCTAACGAAGCGCCGCATCCCATGTTTATCCAGGTGGATTTTGGGTTGGTGAAAGATGCGTCCGGCACCTTGCAGCCGAAGCTCGTGGAGTTGCAGGGTTTCCCTTCTCTATACGCCTATCAGGCAGTGCTTTCGCAGGTATACCAGGAAGTGTTCGGACTGAACAAAGACTTGCGCTACCTGCATCGCGGAATGGATTGGGAAGGCTACCAGACGCTGCTGCGGCAAGCAATCGTCGGCAAGCACGATCCCGAGAATGTGATTCTGATGGAGATTGACCCGCTGCATCAGAAGACGCTGCCGGATTTCCTGGTGACGGAGAAGTTGCTGGGAATCCCGACGGTCGCGATCACTGAGATCGAAAAACAAGGCCGAGAGTTGTTTTACAAGAAAGGCGGGAAGCAGATCCCGATTCGCCGCATCTACAACCGCGCGATCGTGGACGAACTGGTGCGCAAGAAGCTGAAGCTCAACTTTCGCTTTGATGAAGAGCTGGATGTCGAATGGGCGGGGCATCCGAACTGGTATTTCCGCATGAGCAAATTTTCGCTGCCCTACCTGCGGCATGAGTCTGTGCCTAAGACCTATTTTCTGGATCGCATCGAAGGTGTGCCAGTCGATCTGGAGAAATATGTGCTCAAGCCCTTGTTCTCGTTCGCCGGGCTGGGGGTCTTAATCAATCCCACGAAAGGCGACCTGGAGGCCATCCCTCAGGACAAGCGCGGCGATTACATTCTGCAGGAACGAATGGAGTTCGAGCCGGTGATCGAGACCCCGTTCGGGGCAACCAAGGCAGAAATTCGCATCATGTACATATGGGTCGATGAGTTGTTGCCAGTGTTGACCATCATTCGGATGGGCCGCGGCAAGATGATGGGCGTGGACCACAATAAGAACATGGAGTGGGTAGGGAGTTCGGCGGCGTTCTATCCGGAATAGCGTCAGCTATCATCCAGGCATCCACAGCCGGGCCGGTTCTGAGGTAGAATTCTGGCGCGGAGCGAAATCAGCCCCCAGAGCCGAAACTCAGGAGTTCAAATGAAACCAACTCAGTTCTCATCCATAGCCGTAGCCATCGCAGTGTGTGTACTGATTCTGTTGATTGCAGTGCCAGTGCTTACGGCTCCGTTAGGAGCCTCCCTGTACGGAGCACGGATGCAACGCAGCGCGCCGGGTGCGGCAATAAGCATATTGAATTTCCAGCGAACGGATTACACGACAGGGACAAACCCGCAGTCGATTGCCGTTGGGGATTTCAACAAGGACGGCAAGCTGGATCTGGCGATTTCCAACTACAACGGCGGAAATGCAGGGTCCATCAGCGTATTCCTGGGGAATGGCGACGGAACCTTTCAACCCCAGGTGGATTACTCTACGGGCCGCGGGCCAGTGGTGGTGATGGCCGCCGATTTCAACAAAGACGGCAAGCTGGACCTGGTAACGGCGAACGATACTGGAAGCTCGGTCAGCGTACTCCTGGGCAACGGGGACGGCACTTTTCAAGCGCACAGTGACTACCTGGCCGGAAGTTTTCCACATTGGGTGGCGGTTGCGGATTTCAACGGCGACGGCTATCCCGACCTGGTGGTGACCAACGAGGGTTCCAACAACGTTGGGATATTTCTGAATAATCGCGACGGCACCTTCCAGAGCATGAAGACTTATCCCACAGCGTTAGAGCCGTGGTCGGTGAGCACGGGAGATTTCAACAAGGACGGCAAGCAGGACCTGGCGGTGACGTGCTACTTCGACGGCGCCGTGTGCGTCCTGCTCGGCAATGGCGACGGAACGTTTGGCCCATACACCGAGTATGTCGCCGGGAATGCGCCCGCGGCCGTAGTAACGGCGGACATAAACCGGGACGGCATTCCGGACCTGGTAACCGCGAACTACACAAGCGGAAATACGGGCACGGCCGGTGTTCTGCTGGGGATTGGTGATGGAACGTTTAAGCCGGTCATGAACGCCACCGCCGGCCTGGGGCCCAACGGACTGGCCGTGGGAGATTTCAATGGCGATGGGATTCCGGACCTGGTCGTCGCCAACCTGATTGGAAACAACATGAGCGTGCTGCTGGGGAACGGCGACGGGACGTTCCAGGCACAGCAACAATTCAACACCGGCAAGTTCCCCATTGGAATGGCGGCGAGAGGGTTGAACGGCCAGGCTGCGGGATCGGACGACATTGTAGCCGCCAACGATCTGGCCACGTCGGCGAGCGTGTTCCTGAATGCGGCGGCAACGCGGATTACACTGACCAGCTCACCGAATCCGTCGAAGCAGGGCCAACCAGTAACGGCTACGGTCACGGTGGCAGCGGCACTGACCGGGCAGCCGACGGGGGAGATTACGTTTGAGAGCGGATCGGAGAAGAAAAAGGCAGCGCTCTCGAATGGAACCGCCAGTATCACGGTTACAGTCAACAAGACCGGAGCATTCAAGGTGAAGGCACTCTATTCCGGCGACAGTAACTTCAACCCCGGAGTGTCTAACACCATTACACAAACCGTGAATCCCTGATAAGGCGCCGGGGCTGTGGAGCGGACGGGAAGCTCGGCAGCGTTTTGTCCGGGATGATTATAGGTTCGCCCAAGGAAACTGCTCCCGCCCTTTGTAGCGTTTTGCATGGCGCAGGGGATGCACTTTCGCGCGAAAAATCTGCTACCATGACCGTTCAGCGAGGTAGCCATGCCCCAATACGTGATCGAGAGAGAGATCCCAGGCGCAGGCGATTTATCTGATGCGGAACTGCAGGCAGTCGCTAGAAAGTCAGTAGGGGTGCTGAAGGATATGGGGCCGGAAATCAAATGGCTCCACTCCTACGTCACCGGCGATAAAGTCTATTGTGTATACCTGGCGCCGGACGAGGAAACGGTTCGCGAACACGCACGCCGCGGAGGTTTTCCGGCGAATCGCGTCTCAGCAGTGCGGCGCCTGATCGATCCCGGCACCGCAAGCTGACTTAAGCGAAGTTTCGAGTTGGGAGGCCTGGTTCCGCCTCGAACTTAAGCGCCTCATGGACGGCGTGCTCGACCGTCATCGCCCAACCTTCCATCCATGCCGTCCCCGCAGCATTGCCGAGCGTGCGGCGGGCAAATTCCAGGGCTTTCTCAAGCCTGAGTTGCTCGGCGGGCGTGAGCGGAGCGCCCAACCTTTGGCGAAGCGCGGCTGCGGATCCTGCCAAGTGCAGAGATTGTTCGGCGTTCGCCTGGGCTGCGGCACTTACGGCGAGACATTCTAGCGCCCTCGCGATGCCGCGTTTGTGACCCAACTCCTGGAACAACTTGATGCTTTCGCCGTACAGCCGGCACGCCTCGGCGTTTTTGCCCTGATCGCAGCTCAGGCTTGCCAAATCGAATAGGGTGCTCGCAATACCCCAGCTGTCGCGCAGCCGGCAGAACTCCGACAGGCTCTGTTCACAAAATGAACGCGCGGCAACGAAGTCCGCTTTTTCCCGAGCGACGTCGCCCAGGTAGTTCAACGTCCAGGCGGCGCCGGCGCCATCTCCAACCTGGCGGAAGATCGTTAGAGACTCATCATAAAGCGAGGATGCACGCTGATATTCGCCCTGCGACTTCATCACACTGGCGAAATTGCTGAGGGCTCGGGCGAAGTCAGCGGGATCGCCCAGGTCCTTCCATATTGCGACACATCGTTCGAAGAGTAAGGACGCGGCAGCAATTTCGCCACGATTGCGAGCCATGACAGCCTGCGCGTTCAGTGCGACCACGATGCCGCGCTTATCGTTCAGTTCGAGGCAAGTCTCGAGGCTGTTTTCGAACATCTGCTGCGCACAGCCGTAATCGCCCTGCTCGCTCGCCAGAACCGCGCCAGCAAACAGAAGGCGGGCGCGAAGCTTCGGACGAGCCGCAGCCCCTTCCAACGCCAGCACCCGGGCGATGGTGTCACGGCCCTCCGTAAGATGTTCCCGCGTCTCCCAGAAGCGAAACAGAGCGGTGGCCATGCGGAGGGCCCAGTCAACATCCCCGGCATTTATCAGATGATCGATCGCCAACCGGAAGTTCTCATGTTCGACACCGAAACGGTCGAGCCATTCGGGGTGAGCAGCAGCGTCCTCGGCGCCTTCTTCGGAAAGCACGAGGTAATAAGCAGCATGGGCTCGGCGAGTTGCGGATTCATCGTCGCTTTCGGAGAGGCGTTCGAGAGCGTACTCCCGGATGGTGGAGAGCATAAAAAAGCGCGTTTCTTTATCGACCTGCTCCACCTGCTGCACCAGGCTCTTGTCGATCATGGAAGCCATGCCATCGAGCACGTCGAGACCCAGATCGCCTTTGGTGTTGCACACGGCTTCCACGCCTTCCAGCGTGCAGCTGCCGGTAAACGCGGAAAGCCTCCGAAAGAGAGTTTGCTCGGCGCCATTGAGGAGGCCGTAACTCCAGTCCACGGTGTTGCGAAGAGTTTGTTGCCGAGTTGGCAGGTCGCGGGCGCCACCGGTCAGCAGGTTCAAGCTGCTTTCGAGGCGTGTCAGCATGGCGGACGGCGAAAGCAGCTTGATGCGCGCGGCGGCAAGTTCGATGGCGAGAGGCAGGCCGTCAAGGCGGGAGCAGATGGCCGCCACCGCGGATGCGTTTTCCTTCGTCAGCGCGAATTCGCGCTTCACAGCCTGCGCGCGTGCCACAAAGAGCGCGACGGCTGGAAAACGGGAAAGCACCTCCAGAGGCGGAATGGACCTGGGGTCAGGCAGCCCGAGCGGCGGCACGGGAAATTCATGTTCGCCGTAGACATGAAGCGGCGCTTGGCTGGTGACCACGACCTTGAGTTTCGGGCCGGCGGTCAGCAGTTGCGCCACGAACGGCGCTGCGGAGACAAGGTGCTCAAAGTTGTCGAGCAAGAGAAGCATCGGCTGGCCCAGGCCGCCCACGTACTCCATCAAGCTTTCCTGCGGCGACGTATTTCCGGTTTCCCGCATGCCCAGTGCTTGCGCGATCGTGGAAGCGATCAAGCCACCTTCGCCAATCGCTGACAGAGCGACAAAGCACACACCCCCTGGAAACTGATCGGCGATTTCGCCCGCCACCTGCAAGGCGAGCCGCGTCTTTCCGATGCCGCCCGGACCGGTCAGAATCACGAGTTGTACGTCCACGCGGCTCAAGAGCTGACGGAGGCCAGCTGCCTCGTGTTCCCGTCCAATGAATGCGGTGCGCTGCACCGGCAGGTTGTTGGGGCGAGACTCGGATTCCCGGCCAGGAGCATCGGCGAGACGGTCGCGCACCGCGGCGAGGTCGCGAGCCAAGTCCCGGGTGGAGGCGTAGCGCTGTTTAGGGTCCTTGGCGAGACAGCGCTCCACGATCCAAATGAAAGGAGCAGGCGCCTGAAGCATTCTGGCACCGAGGCGCTCGGGCTCATCGCGAAGGATTGCGGCGGTGGTTTCCGCATGGGTCTTTTTCTGGAACGCAGGAGACCCGGTGACCATTTCGTAAAGGACCGATCCGAAGGAAAACTGGTCGGAACGAAAATCGAGCTCGCCGCCAGTCGTTTGTTCCGGCGACATGTAGCCGACGGTGCCCATCACTGTTCCGTGCTCGGTGATGCTGGTGGTTGAACCGGAACTCCGGGTCTGGTCGACGTTCCGAAGTTTCGCCAAACCGAAATCCAGCACCTTGGCCGTGCCGTCGCGAGAAACCATCAGGTTCTCCGGCTTCAGGTCGCGATGAATGACTCCCATCTCGTGCGCTTTGGCGAGACCGTCGGCAATCTGCGCCGCGATTGCAACCGTCTTGCGAAATGCAACCGGGCCGGAGGCGAGCAGCGTCCGTACCGTTTCTCCATCCACCAGTTCCATCGCGATATATCGCGTGCCGTCTACATTCCCAAGTTCATAAATCGTCACGATGTTCGGGTGATTAAGCGCGCAGGCGGAACGGGCTTCCTGCTCGAAGCGCGACAAGGCTCCCGGTTGAGAACCGCTGTCTGGCGAAAGGGTCTTGATTGCGACCTCACGGTCGAGGCGTAAGTCCTTAGCGCGATAGACCTCACCCATGCCGCCGGCGCCCAGCCGCTGGAGAATCTCGTAATTGCCGAAGCGCGTACCCGGCAACAGGGTGAATGGCGCCGAACCTGACGTGGGAGGTGGGTTCATGGACCTTGCTGGCGCAGCTACGGACAAGCAACAAGAAGCCTGCTCGCCCCTGCGCAATTACAGTTGAATCTTAAGTCGATGCCGGGACAAACCCAGGGCAGCACCATCGACGGGCTTATAATACCCCAGATTTCGGAGGGGTTTTATGGATATTCGATCGTTGCAGCGGCCACTGAAAGAAATGTACCGGCAAGACCCGGTGAGTTCCCGAATCACCCTGACTGCCCACGGCGCCCAAACGGACGCACCGATCGCTTGTTCTGTGGACTTGGGGCGGGCAATCTACAAGGCACAAGCGCACCAAGGGGTCGGTGGCGCAGGTACCGGGGCCTGCTCTGGAGACCTGCTGTTAGGTGCGTTAGCCGCCTGCGCGCAGATCACTTGCCAAATGGTGGCCGCTGCCATGGGAATACCTACAGAAAGAATAGATGTCACGGTCGAGGGCGACCTGGATCTGCAAGGAACGCTCGGAATATCGAAACAGGCGCCCGTCGGCTTTGAGAGCATCCGAGTCACTTTCGACATCCGGGCACCGCATGCAACGGTTGAGCAGTTAAGCGCGTTGCAGGCGAAAACGGAACAGTATTGCGTGGTGATGCAAACCTTGCAGCATCCGCCGCGAATTGAGAACAAATGGAAGCAGTAGGGTTAGTCAAGGGTCCAGTGGATGCAAGGCTTGATCAGTGTTCTCCGATACATAGCGCACTTCGCGATGCGTGGGTGCAGGCGCGACCGGGGTGTGGAGATCACACTCACGCCCTGCGCGGCGTGGCCTTGGACCAGTGATTTTCTAACGCTACGGGATCACGCGGAACGGCACATTGCTGGTCAGTGTGCCGCTGGGCGTGGTCACGGTGACGTAGCCGGTGGTTGCGCCTTCGGGTACGGTCGCTCGTATGTCTTTATCTGAGGTAACAGTGAAGTTCGCCTGGATTCCGTTGATGGCAACGCTGGTAGTTCCGGTAAATCCTTGGCCGAGGATCGGCCCGGTTTCGCCGACTTTGCCTGCGGCACGAACGAAGGTGACGAATGGGCCGAGGCCAGTAGACAGTCGGAAGATGGTTCCCTCAGAGTTAGCCCCGTAGTAGTAGTTTGTGCCATAAAAATTCCCGTCGGTAGCTTGCATCAGTGTTGCCGTAGAACCGGGCCCGTCGGCGCAGTCTCTTTCGGAGCAAAAGTTGTAGACCGTGGTGAGCACGCCGCGAGGCGTGATGGAGAAAATTGTCCCATATCCGTGGGCGCCACCGTTCGTGGTAATCCCCCAGAGGTTTCCGTCACTGGCCTGGATCAATTCTTCCGGCCACGCCCCGTCCTCGCAAGAGGTGCGCAAACAGAAACTGTGAAGCCTGGTCAACTTACCACCCGGAGTGATCTGGAAGACAGTCCCCCGGTCGTAGAACCCGCCGAGTTCCGTTGTCCCGTAAAGGTTCCCGTCAGTGCCTTGAATCAGACCCGCGTTGGGCTGCCTCCCGTCTACGCATGGCTTGTTCGAACAAAAGCTGTATAGCGTCGTTAGGCTGCCAGCGGGCGTGATTTTGAACACCGAACCGCCGCCATAGGCCCCGCCATAATAGGTGGTCCCGTAGAGATTCTCATCGGCGGACTGGACAAGTGGCCCCCTGGGGTCTGCCCCGTCCGTGCACTGTGTCTGAGAGCAGAAGGTGTATATCGTCGTGAGCGTGCCACTGCGGGTGGCTTTGAATACTGTTCCGTAACCGTCTCTCAGGGTTAGCCCATAGAGGTTCCCATCAGCGCCCTGGGTGAGAGCATAGTAGGGCTCCAGTCCATCCGTGCAGTTGGGTAGTGAGCAAAAGTTGTAAAGTGTGGTCAGCGTCCCTCCGGGGGTGATTTTGAAAACCGTCCCGCCGCTGCCGGAACCCCCTGAGGAGGTTGTCCCGTAGAAGTTGAGGTCAGTGGCCAGGACTAGCGGATTGGGCTCTTGCCCGTCCAGGCACATGTCCCCTTGCCTCTGCGAGCAAAAACTATAGAGAGTTGTCAATCCGCCTGGGCTGATTCTATAAACTGTGCCCCACCCTTGCGCGCCGCCTTGGCTTGTGGAGCCGTAGAACTTCCCGCCGATGCCTTGCACGAGCCCGACGGGAGAGAGGCCGTCTGTGATGTCAAATACAAAAAGTGTGGTAAATGTCTGCGCGTGCGCTGCAATGGCAGTCGCGGCACAGAGCAAAATCACTGCGCAGCCGTTTTTGCATCCGCTGAGCTTCGTCATTGGGCACCTCCGTAGTTACGAGACTCGGACTCGCGGCCCACTCACGCGAGAGAAACGGGACCTACCTAGCCGAGAACAGCAAGGGGGTGCGATGCTGAAACGCCGAACAGTGAGGATTATCGTCCCCGGTCTGGCTTGGGTCAAGCTGCACCTTATTTAATCTTTCATCAGCCATTACCAGAGGGGGGCGCTCTAAGAGTCTCTCCTTCCCTCCTCCCGGGCGACGGTTGACGGGATGTTACGCATTGAGGGGATTTTGCTACACCCCCCTGGCGATCAGCTCACTTTTGATTGTTGGAGTGTTCGGCCATAGGGTGCGACGCCTACACTTTGTTGCGTGTGGGCACGGCGAGATTTTTAGAAAAAACGCGCGCGGAGTTCGCAGAGCAGGCTGGGTCATTGGCGTATGGTGGATGTTTTTATTTAACCTCAACAACAGTATGGTTGGACGTTGCTGATAACACGGTAGATGCAGGTCTTTTTATTCCGATTCCGGTCGATTTCAAGGTCAGCGAATTTTCAAAAAAGTTGCGCGAAAAAGTTCAAAGACTCACGCCCCACAATGAAAGATTAAATTAATAGGGTACAGCTTGACCCCAACCAGGCTGGGGAAGATAATCCTTCACTGCTCGGCATTTCCGCAGCGTACTCCCCCTTGCGGTTCGCAGCCGGGCATGTTCTCTAGCGTGAGTAGGCCACGATCCGACGTTGCGCCACGGAGGTCACCAATGACGAAACTTAGAGGGTGGAAGTTGAGCACCGTGGTCGCGCTCTGTGCTGCTACAGCGATCGTAGTACATGGCCAAACTTTCACAACATTGCACAGCTTTAACGGCGCGGACGGACAGTACCCCTCTGGGGTGGTGCAGGCCGCTGATGGGAATTTCTACGGCATAACAAATCTTGGCGGAGCAAACATGTGTAACGGTGTTGGCTGTGGCACCGTCTTCGAGATCACCCCAACTGGCGTCCTAACGACGCTATACAACTTTTGCTCGCAGGACGCCTGCTTGGACGGCAACGGCCCCGAGGCTGAGCTCATCCAGGCAACCGATGGGAACTTCTACGGGACGACTGCCTACGGCGGGGCAAACACTTGCGACAATTTTGGCACCCTTGGCTGCGGCACCGTCTTCAGACTCAGCCCGAGCGGCATGTTAACGACGCTCTACGACTTCTGCTTGCAAGGCAGTTGTCCCGACGGGCTATACCCACAAGCGTCGCTGATCCAAGCCGTCGGTGGGAACTTCTACGGGGCGACGTTCTTCGGCGGGAATCACAACGCATGCAATACCGGGGATGGCTTTGGCTGTGGCACGGTGTTCAAGATCAGCCCAAGTGGCGCTTTGACGACACTCTACAGCTTTTGCCCGCAAACCGTCTGCACTGACGGCAGCGGCCCTAGCGGGCTGATCCAGGCAACCGACGGCAGTTTCTACGGGACGACTGTGGCGGGCGGAGCCAACAACCAAGGCACGGTCTTCAAGATCACGTCGCAAGGCGCGTTGACGACACTTTACAGCTTTTGCTCGCAAACCTCTTGCACTGACGGCAGGAGCCCGATCGGGCTGATCCAGGCAACCGACGGGAACTTCTACGGAACAACTTTCTACGGCGGCGTCGCCAAATGTGGCGTCAATGGTTCTGGCTGCGGGACGGTCTTCAAAATCACCCCAGGCGGCACACTGACGACGATGTATGCCTTCAACAACTCCGACTCGGGGCCAGTTGGACTGATCGAGGCCTCTGATGGAAACCTCTATGGGATAACATCGCGAGGCCGTTGGGGAGGGACGATTTTCACAATCACCAGGGGCCGGTTTGCCACACTCTACACCTTTTGTTTTAAGAACGGTTGCACGGATGGCGAGATTCCCGCCGGACTAGTCCAAGGTACCGATGGAGATTTTTACGGCGCCACCACCCTTGGAGGTGCCAACGGCGATGGAACAGTCTTTCGTCTCACGACCGGCCTTGGTCCGTTCGTGAGCTTGGTGCGGAACCCCGCGAAGGCTGGACAAGTGTTCGGAATCCTCGGGCAAGGATTCTTTGGAACAACAAGCGTGTCATTGAACGGAACTGCGGCAACATTCAGTGTTAAATCTGCCACGTTGGTGGAGGCCACAGTGCCCGCAGGAGCGACCACCGGGTTCGTCACCGTGACCACGCCCAGCGGCACGCTCACCAGCAACGTGCCATTCCACGTGATTAAGTAGCTATAGACTGCAACGGGGATTGCCCGATGACAAAACCGAGCGAGTAGGAAAAGGGCTGGGCCGTGTTTGTGTTCTGTGCCGCAATGGGCGATTGCCGCGCCTGCACAGACGCGTTCAACACTCTGGTGAATTTCGATGGGGCCAACGGCGCGAACGTCCACTACCTCCGTTTGCTGGCTGATGGCTTTTCCATCGCGTCAATAACAACCAGCTTCGGCACTTTTTTACCGTCGGCCTGCGCCTTGTTGTAAATCTCCCGAACTTGTTTGATTTGTTTTTCTGATTCAGTCACGCGGATTACCACGTAGAAAGTAGATGTCGTATTTTCGCTTTTCTCGTAAGCTGGCAGTTGATGCTCAAAGCCTTGAACAAGATGTGGATTCGATGACAACTTGATTTCCACCAGAACCCGCGCGTCGTAGCCACTGCTGATTTTGAAATCTACCGGGCCGTTTCCGCCGTTCGGCTCGCGGCTCAGATCGAGATTACTGGCTGCACAATAGGTATCGGCAGTAGCAAAGAACAGGCGCTGGCTATAACGTTCATGGAGCGGCGAGCCATCCCTAAAAAGGTGTTCCCTTAGTCCGTTGTCCTCGATATTGCGCTTGAATTGGGCAATGATGCTTTCAACAACGCCCTCTACGCCCGACAAGCCTTGCTTGGGCTGAAATGTTAGAGGAAGAGGAAACCTATTGGCTGACTCTTTCCCAAAGAAGTACCACTTCACCTCACCTGCGGGGTCCGTTGCGAAATCGTACGGCTTCGGTCGACTCTCCTTGTAGACGCGAATCAGTTCCTTGAGGGCGTCGGGATTTTCGAAGATGGCCTTCCGGAGCTCGGGTTTCGGAATCCTTCGCCGTTTGCCCCAGATGCCAGCCACCATCTGATTGATTCGTTGCCGTAGCGCTTGGTTATGGGCGGCGACTGCGTCGATTCCATCCCATGATTGCGCAACAGGTAGGTCTCTCAAAAGTTCCGTTGGCAGGAAGATGAGAGGTTTTGTCCTGCTGGGATGATGCGGCACAAGGTAAGTCTTTTCAGAAGTCTTCAAATGTGCAAGATCCTTGAGGTCTAGCTCTCTGCTCGTCCTGTCGGTGTATTCGTACAGGTCATGACGGATGATACGTATGGTCATGTCGCTCAAGCGATCAGCCCCGAAGTCCTCTTCAAACAGACCCAATAACTCGAAAATCACGGGATCAGAGATTCCGAGTTTAATAATCTCCCACGCAGATTCTAGCAAGCGGTTGCCGAGTACAGGACCAATACCTCTCCCGTCATCAGACTTGGCGGAATAACCGATGGCAGTACCCGGTAGCTCACGAAATACAAGCCGCTCTTGGGCACCTCGCCACGCGCGATCGTCACGTTTCTCAGACTTGGAAAGCAGCAAGAGTATTTCTTCATAATGCTTCTCAACCTTCTGCCGGGAGGCCTTGAACTCGGGGGTCTTCGCACTATTGAGCAAAAGAGGGTCAACAAAAAGATGGGTGTCTACTCCGATGACAGTATCCAGGACACCGGCATTCTCTAGATCGTTGGACTTGACTCCAAGGTATGTGCTTAGTTGTTGTGCCATTTAAAAAACTCATTGTTCCGCTGTCTTAATTGGGGCGGTGTCCTCGTTCCGATTCTTGATGTAGCCTACAGACCCGCGGCTTGACGTGCCGAAACACGTAAACACCAAAGACACATACGAGCGTCAACGTTTCAGCCGTTTGATGCTCCTAAATCCTTGGGGGATTGTTCCGGGGAAGTATACGAGTGAAGACTGTAGTTCAATCAGGAGACTTTCGCAACTGGTTTATGTATGCCTCATATTCTACGAGCACCTTCAAACACTTCGCCAGCTTGCTTGCCCTGACGAATTCCGGCTTACAAATCTTTTCTAGAGTGTGCTGATTGATCCCACGACGCATGAATTCCCTCTTCGGAACCTTGGCAATCCGTGCCAATTGCTCGTCATTCGCGACAGCGTTCCCTTTTCGCCGGTACTGGATTGCTCTGAATTCCAACAGGCTCAAATCTTCCCCTTCTTCCCAATGTTTATCCGATTCTTTCCCGATGTAGACTGGCGGCCAGTTCGCGATGATATGCGCTCGCTGCAACAAACCCCGCGTATCGAATTCGCACGGGTTCCCGTCAGGCCCGAGGCTTTTGGCCTCTGGATGATTCTGGTACGAGTCCATGAGCATGAAGAAACTCTTTGCGACCGCTCTCGTGCCGTCATATTCGCCAGTGAGTTCGTAAATGGGCGAAGCGCAATCGTGGATGTTGATACATTTCGACTTCATCCAATCTTCTCGTACGTCAGAAAAAGGAGTTATCAGGGTGAACTTGTCCGGGTCAACGTTTTGTGGACATCCAAAGCGGTCTATTTGTGGAAGCATCATGAAATTGTTCGGGCGCGTGAGTGGCCCCTTGGCAAGGTATTGCAATGCGTGATGTGGGGTGCTGACGGCCAACCGCATCATGACTGGAAGATCAAACCATGAAGGCTTCGTGCGCTTCAATCCGAGGACCCCGCGAATGATCCAGTCCCAAGCCTCGAATATCCACTGCGGGATTTCGTGGTCCCATCCTTCACGGGAATCCTTGGGCGCATAAAAATAGCCAAGACCATGCGCTTTGGGTTCCACGATCTCAATGTCGTTGTGGGATTTCGTATAAAGCGCATACCTCTTCGCAGCTATGCTGTAGCCGAAGAGTTGACGGCGCTGTTTGTTAGGCCCCCAATTCAGTTTATGAATCTTGAGAATCGAGCCAGGAACGACCTTGCGGTCGTAAGGGTTGAGAAGCTCAAATCTGTCAACGATGCTTTGCACCTCAGCCCAGGAAAGCGCCTTGATAGGCTTCGCGCCATCCGGCATGGCAACATGCCCGCCACGCTGCGACGACACGATGGCGGCGCTGTCGGTGTCACAAAACAGGAATGCTCCGCCGGCATCAGCTATGCACTTTTCGAGCATTCCCAGAAGTAGGCGGCCACCGGATGTGATGAGTGAAGCGATGTGAGGTGCGAACCACTTTCCGGGTTCTTCTACCACGTCGGAAGTAGTCTCAAAAGACTCTCCACCTGCAAAGACCTTCAGTTCTGCGTCATCGGCTTCGTTCGGATTGAGTTCTACGAATAGACCATAGGACCCGCTGTTGGCGAGAATCTTCAACCAATAATGGAGTTCTGGATTTGATTCGTTTGCCGCTCGCTGTTCGATGACGTGCTTAAAGAAACTATTCTTGTTGGCATCCACCAAAACCATGCCGCGCAGGGATGTTGACGTTAACCCAGCCTGTTTGCCTTGCGGAACTACCCGGATGGCCTTTTCGATGTGAGGGACCTTTCCGGTTAGGAGAATGGATGCAATGATGTCTGGCCCTGCGAACCAGATTGGCTCTTTGCTACTAAGGAAGTTGATTCCGATGTTCTGAGTCGTGCCGTTGTAGATGGTCCGCACGGGAAGAATGTCGTTATCCGGGCGAACCAGGGCAAAGAACTTGAATTCGGGCCACAGTTCGCGGTCAAAGCAGCGGCTAAGAGTAATCTGCGAGAGCAGCCGCCGCACTTCTGCTGTCGCCTCGGGGAAGGTGACATTCTCAGCCGTAAGCACAGCCCAATTGCCTAAGAGTTCGTTCACGGTGGGGTACTGAGACATGAAATCCACCGGACAGGTTGGTAGTTCCCAATTGCGAATGCGGCACTCCGCCCGCCCGCCGAAGTAACTTTGCATGAAAATGCCGTATGCGGCATCTGCATCTCTAACTTTCTCGCTCGGATGCAAAATGTGCAGCTCTTCGAGATAGCCCTTCGCCACGCTGGCCGGGCTGAACATTTTGTCAGGACCGGGAGCGATTGGATGCAGGTCGTACTCCTGCTTCACAGCATTCAGCAGACCAACCGTAGATCGAACATCCTGTCTGCAATACTCCACCTCTTCCAAATCCACACGCCCGGTTGGCTTATGGTCTAGCTTTCCAGGAACTTCAAACTTCTTACATCCTGTTTTTAGCGAATAGGATTTGTTGCGAAGTGCCCAGAGCAGAGTGCGCACGTCCAGGAATCTAGCGGCTGGCCAAAGCTTAACATGCTGACCTTTCTTCTTCGGCTCAGACATAGGTGCGCGAGTGGAATTGATGATTGCCGTTTTGCTGTTGAGTGCCTTGACGACAATACGCGGAAAAAACTTATTCGCCCCCAGCTCAGCCGTTTTCGGGTTGCGCCACTGAGACAGGATCAACGACCACCCGCCGTTCTTTGCGGTCTCCCAATCCACAGCAAGCCTGCTTAGGTCGAACCCGGCATTGAAACAGACGATGAGTGCCTTGGCCTGAATCGCCATCCCGAAAACTTCCGCAATGAACTTTGCGCGGGAGTAAAGGCGCAAGCGGTCGCAACCGTCGACAGCGGTCTCGGGCTTTGCGGCTCTCGCGTATTTGCGAAGCACGTTCAGTTCCTCCACGGGAAGATCGTGATCGTGGAAGATTCCTTCTTCCAGAGGCACGTATACACCATCCCGCAATTGGCAGAAGCGCCAGAACCCGAATGTCAGGGTTTGATCGGCGGTAATCCTAGATTCACCATCGAAGATCAGCGCATGATCCGGCCACTTTGGGGCCTTATCCGCAGGGTGGTCGTTCTTCTTGTTTTCGTCCTTCTTCTTTCCGCGCTTTCCGTTGCTTTGTACGACAGTGTGTGCTCGAACGTAGATGTCGGGAATCGGTGCAGTCTTCCTTTGTTTTTTACTCATGATTAACCTCCACGTGGCGTTCCAACAGATTTGCCCACTTGCGATACGACTTTGCGAGCGATTCAAAAAGGACAGCCGAAGCTTTGAGTATGAGAACGATGAGCTTCAGTAGATTTGTTTCGGGGTGCATACTGACCCCTTCACCTGCCAATCCTTCGGTAATTTCCCGATGACAATTGAGGCACAAAGTTACGATTGCATCTGGGTCATGCGCTTCCCCGAAATTGTGATGGTCCTCAGTTAAGCGATTTAAGCGATCATTGGTAATCCCTCTCGCTGCGAGCCAATGGCGTGATACTTGCGTGAGCGATTCCAGGCAGGCATAACCGCAGAAAAGACAAAACGCGTTGACACCAAGTCGATCCTGCCTGACAGCTTTGCGCCGGGCAGTTCGGATTGGCTGCTGATCTTTCACGCATCTCCGCCGCTGAATGACCTATACAGCACGAAGTCGGATAGGGCGGGTTCGATTGCTACAATCGTCCGGCCTGCTGTGACGAGTTCCACTCCTGCGATCTTCTTTCCGTGCCATGATGCAAGAGCGTTACGATTACCGCGCAGGTACCGCCCCAAGTCGCGGAGATACCGGCCTAACTGTTCACGTTCCTTGGAAGAACGAGTTCTGACGGCAACAGAATTGCCGTGGGCGTCGGGAACGTAGAGTGTCGCGGCGTACCTATCGCTCTTCGTGGCCCGGTACTTCCCTTTGGACTCGTTCAATGCCGATGGAAAGTATTTCCTAACCGTTTCAGGTTTGACGCCTTGCAACTTGGATGCGTGGGTCAGCGACAGATTGGGGTCGCTACGCATGGCCGCGAGAACGTGGAGGGCGCGGTCACGAGCCGCAGAGCTAGGCCCAGAAATAGGGGACGTTGAGATTGATCGGTGTGATTTTCGATGTGTCGGGCCTGCTCTTGCCATAACAGAGGCAAGACTAAGCCCAAGAATCCAGATGGTCAGGGACGTGAAATTTCTTTTCGCGTCCCCAGACTGTTATCCTTCGCCAAATGGGAAGGCGAACCGACTCCTGGAAACAGAAGGTTCATCCGCTGTTCATCGAAGGCACAGCAGCTTACCGAGATGCGGTTAGAACATGGCAGGCCCTCGGACCGCAGCCGCCAGTTGAACGAATCGCGCAGATAGAGTCGCGTCTCGAAAAGGACCTAGAGGCTGTCAGGGTGCGGTATTCCAACGCCCAGTACACTCCGACGACCAACGATCCTCTGAACCTTATTCTCGTCGATGTTGGAGTTACGTCATGGCCCCCATCGCAGCGTGAGATGGATCAGGGTTTTTTGGAACTGCTTTACTGGAAGCGGTTCAAAGAACCTCTTTGGATCGCGTTACAGAAAGCAAATGCCGGTGACTTGGATGCCCTGCGAAGGGTCAACCGAGTTGGCGAGGATTTTCAAAAGTTCAAATTTGGAAAAGGGCCAGTAAAGGCCGCGAAAGGCGATCCCGACCACGGAGCGTTACTCGATCTTGGACTCGATCTTGGCCTTAGTGCACTCAATCCTGAAGAGCTTGCTGACTGCTTTGACTGTGTTTGTCCATGCGGCCGAATCCATGACGCAGACGCTCTCAAGAAACAACGCTCTCGAAAACAGAAGGCATTAAAGATGGCGACAAATTGGCTGATCGCCGAACGTGCAAAGATGTCTACGCGTGAATGGATGGCGGCTTACGGAATGTACGGACTTCAAGCGAAGGGAGTTCCAGCCGTCGGTGAGATAGGGCGTAGGGTTTATGTTGGCAAGGTCGGGCAACTCCCATGGTGGCACGTAGATGAACAGGGGAGGCTATTTTCACACTCAGAATTCGATGAGGAATCCGTTGCAAAAGAACTACCTTACGCATTTGCGGTGAGCACGTTAAGGGAGTTGTTTGATATGTTTTTCCTCTCCGATGCAGGGCAGCAGGACGCAAACAACAATCGGCAAACGAAAAATGGAATGTCATCGTGACTCTATGTCACTGATTTATAATGAGTAATGGTTTAAACGGGCCTGCCGACTGCTACTAACAGGCGACAAGCCCTGTCTACCATCGGAAAGGCACTCCAATGGCAGCTTCGCACAACCTACCGCAATCGACTCATTCCGGCAAATCTCCAATCAGCAAGAGTGGCGTGCTTACAATCCACGGTTTTGGTCTGCGTGTGAGGATGCAATCCGGTCACCTCGAAATCGAGGATGGTGTGGGCCCGGAGCGGCGCAAGATCAGGCTTGCCCGTGTCGGTCATCGGCTGAAACGTTTGGTCTGCACCTCCGCCGACGGGTTCGCAACCTTCGGGGCATTAAAATGGCTAGCCGACGTTGGCGCTTCGTTCGTAATGCTGACTCCGACTGGAAGAGTCTTGTTCGTGACTGGGCCGACTGCATCTAGTGATGCGCGGTTGCGCCGTGCCCAATCCCTTGCGCTCAACAATGGTATTGGGCTCGATATCTCTCGCGCCTTGATTGACGCCAAGATCGCAGGGCAGCAACGAGTGACACAAGAGCGTTTGAATGATCCCGCCACAGCCGGGATAATCGCAACTTTTCGAGACAGACTGGCTGTCGCCGATACCCTTCAAACGATCCGTACACTCGAAGCTCACGCGGCAGTCGCATATTTTGGTGCGTGGTCTAAGACTCCAGTGCTTTGGCCCAAGGCGGATTTGCGCCAAATCCCGAATCATTGGCTTACGGTTGGAAGCAGGCACTCACCGTTGTCTGGCGGACCCCGTTTAGCGGTAACACCCGTCCACGCAATTCTCAATTATTGTTTCGCTTTGCTCGAATCGGAGAGCAGACTGGCATTGACCGCTATGGGACTTGATCCGGGTCTCGGTTTAGGTTTACATACGGACACTCCAAACCGGGATTCCCTCGCCCTGGATGTTCTCGAACCTGTGCGTCCGCAAATCGAGGATTGGTTGCTTAATTGGATAAGCCAAGAACCCCTACGGCGCGCTGATTTCTTTGAGACTGAAACCGGGAATTGTAGATTGAGATCGCAACTCTGCTCCAAGCTGAGTGATACCGCTCCAACCTGGGCAAAGCTGATTGCGCCGTGGGCTGAACATGTCGCGCGTGCGCTTTGGAACAGCACACGCCAATCGGGAACCGGCACCCGAGTTTCGACACCGTTGACACAGCAACATCGACGGGAAGCGAAAGGGCAGCCATCGTTTCCGAAAGTTGAAACGCCAAAGCCGCGTCGTCTCTGCCGGAGTTGCGGGAAAGAGATTCAACGGGACAACACGTATTGTGCGAAGTGTTCACGCACTGTAGCCCTTGAGAACTTCGATGCCGGACGGAAAGATGCGCAACGTCCGGAATTTCTTGCAAAACGGGCTGGCACGATGTTGCGACACAGGAACAAGATTAGAGAGTGGAAAACTTCGGACCTTCCTGCGTGGCTCACCCGTGATGTCTACGTGAAAGCGATTCAACGAGCACTTGCTGAAGTGCCAAAATCTCAAATACGTTTGGTGCTTGGGGTGAGCGAACCATATTCTTCGGCAATTCAGGAAGGTCGGCGAGTTCCGCATCCAAGGCATTGGCAGGCTCTCGCTAAACTGGCGGGTGTCGAACCTGTGCTAAGTAACAAATCCTGACTTTGCCTCTCGGTTGGCTCTGGGGCGAATTCAGTTGTGGGGGGGCAAAACTGGTGCTATCCTTCGTGACCAAGCCTTCCCCCGGACCTGGCAGGATGCGTTGAAGGCTGAGGTGACCGAAATGGCAAGTTTCCGAAAGGCCATTTCCAGGGGTCTCCCGCACATTCAAACCTCAAATTGTTGCGATTTACTAGCAGTGCCATTGTTTTTCCAAGGGGATACTTAGGGAAGGAGTGCTGCTTCCGATGAGCGACCTTGCACACACCATACTCACGCAGGTGCCCTGGCTCAAGACATTTCTCGCCTGGGCATTCGCGACAGCAGTTGTTTTGGCCATTGTGGCAATTCCAGCCTATTATCTTTTCCTCCCGATCACCCAACGACTCCGGGCCGAGCTGTCACAATACCTTAATCTTCTCCGAGAGCGACATCGTAAGAACGCAGCCGAACGCTCAGAGGCTCAACGGGCCTTGATTGCTCGTTTCGCACAGGACCAACTATTGCGCCATTTAGATTCCAGCAGCAGCCGCCTCTGGAGTCGAACAAACGCCACATTGCTGCAATCGGTGCACGATATCCAGTCACAACTCTCGAACGTGTCCGGTCGAGTTGAAGAATTCACGAACGCGCTACCCGAACTTCACGAAGGCCTTAAGGCAATCTCGAACTCAGTGCCAAAGGATTTCCATCTTCCAACAGCAGAAGCAAACCTCGCTCAGACTGGTGGAACGTTGCGCGTGGCGCGAATGGCGCTCGCTATATCAATATTGCTTATCATTTCAATTATTACCGTCAATACGGGCATGCTAAGCCAAATCATTCGGGATTTGGGGTTTTCAGCGAGCCTGAAGTTTCTCGGCGTTCCCCTCTTCTCTGTTCTTGCATTGTTAATTACATGCGTAGAGGGAGGATTGGGTTTTGTTCACGGAGTTCTATCCGACCCTGATCTGCAAGAAGAAGGTTCCAAAATTCATGTAGGTGCAATACTGACGAGCATCGGAGCAGTTGGAATAGCCTGTGTGGAGGGGTTTTTTTACTCCCGGATAATGCCCACGCGGGTTGAGACTGTGACGATACCCCTAATCGGCTACACCCTACCACAAACAGATGTTTTCTTCATTTGGGGATTTCTGCTCGTCATGACATTGTTTGCACTGGGCTTGACGCTCTATCGAATGGGAGCCAGGGTGCTCCGAGGGACTGCACTGACGACGATCAACAGGCAGCTTGGTTCAATCACGAGATCGTCTGTGCGATGTACGGCAGCACTCCAGCGTGCAGAGGCCCTGACGGCGACAGCTCGCACAGCCCTTGCCCCACCTGGAGTCTCCGGTTCTACATCGGCACCTTTCGCGAGCGAAGCGGTGGAACGACTTCTGTCAGAGCTTCGCAAGCTGTCAAGTGCGCAACCGTCGTGGGTTACTCTTGGCGAACAGTCGTTGGGCTTGCCGGAGGTCATAAATCTGTCCCGTCACGCGCTTTTGTGGTTTGCTCTAGCAATCGGTGCCACTTTGTTGGTCGTGTTCACCGGGTCTTCGAGTTTTAGCCTTCTGGGGCACGGGATAGGGAATCCCGTTTTTCTGGCCCTGGCGCAGGCTGCAGTCGTTGGCACCGCAGGCTTTCTCAGCGCGGGGGGTGAAACTGTCGTTCAAGGGGCCGATTGGCAGAAAGTGACCGCACCAAATTGGGGGCGATTGATCGGTCTCGTGCTCCTTTCCATTTTCACTGTTTCGGAGTTGTTACTGGCAATACCAGCTTATCCGGTTGGTATCGTGTTTTGGGTCGGAAACCTCCTTACGTGCTATGTCCTCGCAGCAGCCTGTTATCAACTCATGCCGCTCCTTGCGCTGATGGATATTTGGGTACAGAGGGCGGGTCATCTGTTCCTGAGCCTCTTTGAACGTGGGTATCGAGTTTTCGTGTCAACATTTATGGTTGTGTCTGTTCTGTTGGATCAAGTAACGAAACTTCTCGCCAGTCCATTGTTAATCCTCACTGGACATCGCGACGAAACTACGAAGGCGCTTGCCACGTATGCGAACGATCCACATTAGGGTGCGTAGGATCGCGACCGTATTAGCGTTCTTGGCATGTGCGCTCGGCTGTAATCGAGCTGCCCCTGCGGCGAGCACCTCACGCGAATCAAAATCAAATGCTGATTCTGCCAGTGAACCGAGCTTTGTCACAGTTATTGTTGACTTCAGTGCAAGTTTTGCTCCACTCACTCAAGCAGACCGAGTTGCACTCAAAGAAACAGCGCGTGGACTCGCAGAGTTGGCAATACAGGAATGGAATCCTCCAACAACAATAGTGTGGCGAAAGATCGGCGCAGAGAGCACAAATGCAGCGCCCCTGTGTGACACTATTGAGTACAATCGGAAAGTTCTTGGCGCTATGAATGCTGCCGACGGTCTACGAGGCACACTCGACAAGTGTGTCGAAACCGTCATAAACGCCAGCCGAGTGCGAGGTAGTCCAGAACCATATACGGACATTGGCGATGCTATGATGCTGGCATCGCAGAACTGGGCCGCTTTGCCCGGTCGCAAGACGCTAGTGATTCTTTCCGATTTTCTCGAAGACCTCCCCAAGGGCCGTCTGCCAACGTCTGTTTTGCTGCACGGGGAGCACATCTTGATGTTGCATCGCCCCGGCACGACTGAAACATCAGACTCAGCCGTGTACCTGACTCGTATCGGTGACTGGAAGCGCCGAATGCTTGCAGCGGGTGCAGGTTCGGTTGTTGCATTGCCGATTTTCCGAACCACCATTTATGAGGTGCAGAACAGCCTATCCGAGAATCTCCGCAGAGGAACGTCTGTACTTTTGGTGACCGACCTGGGGGCTTCTGACAACGACGGCCCGCTCACAAAACGGGCTATTGGTATCGTGTCAAAAGCAGTCGCCGACCTTGCGGGCAACTGGCCTGCTCCGGTTACGGCAACTTGGTTTGGCGCTACCAGACCGGCGTGGCACACAAAATCGGTTGCGCCCGTGGTCTTTGTGCCTCGATTAGCTCAGAGATCGGACGAGGTTAATACTGCTGACAAATTTAAGACGCAACTCGAAGAATGGGGGCTTGCTCTCCAACAACAATCCGAAGTAGGCGATGGAGACATTGACGGAGTCCTTCGATTGGTGAACGACGACAAGCTCGATCCTTCCCGCTTCCTAATACTTCTGTCCAAGTTCAATTTTGACCCACCTCCTGCTAGCAATCCGGCAATGAATCGAGAACAGGTAGTAATCGTCTACACACCACCCCATTCGGGGAAGGGGGGCGACTTCTTCCGCCGCATTTCTGAATGGGAACAATATTTCAAAAAATCGGGCGCGACGAATGTTTGTAGCCTTGATCTCGGTACCCTTACCGAGTCAACAATTGAAATGTGCCTTCAGCAGAATCGAGAGACTCAATGACGACAGTCCCAAAAACCATTCCCCGTATGGTCACCTTCATAGAGACGAGGCAACTCGGCATGGCGTGGTTCATCGCCGTAGTGCTGGGTGCATTTGTTATTTCGTCAAACGCCAGCATTACTCCTGCACGAGTCATAGTGCCTGCGGCAATCATGATTGTCTACGGTGTGTTTGTATTCAACCGGTGGTCGGCGCTATTTGCAACGGCTAGTGAATCCTACAAATTGTCTATCATCGCCCAACTTGCAGATTCAATGTACTTTATGGGATTCATCTGGACACTTTGGGCACTGATCGACTCTTTCGTCGTTCACCAAATTGATACAGCGGATGCTATCTTCCGGAGCTTTGGCTATGCCCTAGTGACAACTGCTACCGGCATGTTCTGCCGCTTAATGATCCTCCAGTTCAAGTACACAGCAGCGGAACAGTCGCAGGGAGCACAGGAATCTGTAGAGGACCTGTTGCTAAAATTCAGTGCTTCTCTTCAAGCTACCCGCCAAGGGCTAACAGACTGGCATGCCACTCTGACGACAGCCAGCAATGCGAATAGTGAATTGATTGGAGCGATGGAAAAAGCTCGTGGCGAGATCACCAAAACGATGGAGGCGGCGACCAGTAATTATCTGGCAATGCTGGGCACGACGGTTGCAAGCCTACAGCGTCATGTGGATGAAACCAAGGAGGGAATCAACGTTGCTATTCACGATGGAATTGCCGAAGGGTTAAGGGATTTTGGTCAGCAGGTTGCGACGAACTTAGATCAGATTCGAGAGGGTACGAGCGGTTTAGTTACCACGCTGAAGAGAACAAACACCGGTCTTGGAAAGTCGATCGGAGACCTCACAACGAAGGTGAGCGACGCTGTTCAACAGTTCAACACAGCTACAGATGGGTTCGCCAGTGCTACACGCCGGGTAATTGACAATATGGACGGTGCCAGCAGCAAACTCGCGGGGAACGCAGCTCGATTTGAAAACATCATTGATAAGACAGGCGACGTTATCTCAGCAGCGACGCAAACGATGGCTCACGACCTCGCGGGCCTTTCTGAGGACATTAAGCGAGAGATTAAGTTAGGCCTAGATGGTATCGTCGTCACTCCGCGTGTCCCTTTGGTCGTTGATGACACAGTGCTTAACAGTGCGATGTCCCCAGTCCGGGAACATCTCAACAGAATCAGTACTCAAACATCTGGAATACTGCAAACGCTGAATACCGATATTGCCAAGGCATCCTCTACGCGAGACCTTACGGAGCACGTAGACCAGGCGGTAGCAGGTGCGGTGTCAAGCATCTCCGATCATCTCAACACGTTGCAAACCGACCTAGAACGCCCGGTATGGGGTCGTTTCTTTTCGAAACGATAAGAGAGGATCGCACATATGAATGCCTTGCGCAGTAAAGGCGAACTCGTTATCAGTATGACTCTTGCGGAAACGTTCCTTCTGCTCGTTTTCATGCTTTGGTATTCCATACGACCAAAAATACCTATTGCTCCACCCACTAGAATAGAGGTGCTTAAGAAAGAGAACCAGGAACTAGCAGCCAAGGTTGAAAAGCTTCAGCACGACCTCATAGAAACCCGCAGTCGCCTGGAACTCTGGCAAAAACGTTTTGACCAGATCGTGCCTGGCTCTGATGCTGAGCTCAGGAAAGCGTTGTTGGGTGGGGGACGAGGGAAGCCCAAATGTCAAGATGACAACCTGTTGTTGGCAGCCAGCTCAATTAAGGGAACCACTACCGTAAGGGTGCTCGCGGACAATGCAGTTCTTCGTGCCAGACTCATCCCGCAACATGTAGACTTTCGTGCTGGCGCTACTATCACAACTCCTTCCGACATTGATTCTGTTTTACTGCAGATAGCAGCCTTTCGGAATGGTAGCCCTCAGGGAGGTGAGTGCAAGTTTGATTACAGCTTTACGTATGCGACATACGAGGACTACTACAGAGGTCGTGAACGGTTCGAGAAATACCTATATTCCGCGAAGCGCACGAAGCTAGCAGAACCGGGCACAAAATAGGCAGTTACGTTCCTGTCTCTACGCAAACTCAGCGTTGTTCCTGCGTTTCTCTTGGGTGAATACTTAAATAGACGCGATACCAGTCGGTTGAAATCTCATGTTGAGCATCTTCGAGAGTCATGTTGCCCGCGCATACTTCTTTGTGAAGATAATTCTCAACAACGTCTTTTTCTCTGGCTCCAGGCTGAGGACTGTAAGGCTCAGGCCAAAGATTTCTCGGGTCCCTGGGATCGCCGCCCAACTCAAGAGGGATCAGGTGATCCTCTTCATAATCACTCGAATCTCCTGAAATGTGCAGTTCCTGCATCTGTTCATGCTTTAGTTTCGTTGTGTATGACGAAGACGGTCGAATGCTTTTGGTGCTCCAATCGGGATTGCAAATCGTGTCTTGTATATTCGACTGTGTAATGCTCGGAATATTAACTCCCGGTGTCCGAATTGGATCAGGGTAGACCGATGATGGACCTACCTTGTCAATGGCGGGGTGCAAGTTGGGTGCCGTTGAAGGACTAGTTTTAAAATGAGCAACCAACAGCACGGAAAGAACAAGACCAACGATGAACAACACCAATCCAATTCGTCTTTGATCTACGCGTAACACGGAGTTTGCGACCAGATTTGCTAGTCGTGTGTCATGTCCCCATGACCATACCTAGTCCAAGCAGCCCACAATCATCGCACACAACTAGAGCGGAGAACAGCGGACATCCCCCGGCCCTCTTCCCCGTCGGGTCGCCCGTCCCACTTTCCCTGCCCCCCCGTTCCGCCGGGGTGTAGCAAAATCCCCTCAATGCGTAACATCCCGGGCGACGGTTGACCTCCTGCCCTCCCCGGCCTAACATAGCGCCGACGGGTCCCTCATGATCGGCCAAACGGTCTCCCACTATCGCATCATCGGGAAAATCGGTGGCGGAGGCATGGGTGTGGTCTATGAAGCCGAGGACTTGCGCCTCGGCCGGCATGTCGCCCTCAAGTTCGTCCCTGACAGTATGATCGGCGACCGCAAGTCGCTGGACCGCTTTGAACGCGAGGCGCGGGCGGCGTCCCGCCTGAACCACCCCCACATCTGCACCATCCATGACATTGAGGACAACAACGGCCACCCCTTCATCGTCATGGAGAAGCTGGAGGGCGAAAGCCTGAAGCAGCGGATGCAGAGCGGAAAGCCGCTCGAAGTGGACGCGATACTGGATATTGCGGCGCAGGTTGGCGAGGCGCTGGAAGCACTGCACGCCAAGGGTATCATTCATCGCGACATCAAGCCAGCCAATATCTTCATCACCCACAACGGCCAGGTCAAAGTGCTGGACTTCGGCCTGGCCAAGATCTCGCGCGACGGCCTGCCAGCGTCGGACGAGACTCCCTACGAAGATTCGCTGACCGCGGTCGGAGTGGTGCCGGGAACCGCAGTTTACATGGCACCGGAGCAGGCCCGGGGTGAGGACCTCGATCCCCGTACCGACATCTTTTCTTTCGGTGTGGTGCTGTACGAGATGGCCACCGGGAAGAAGCCGTTCCGCGGAACCAACGTGGTGACCACGCTGGATGCGATGCTGCACCAGAAGCCGGCACCGCCTCGCTCCCTAAATCCCAGCATTCCCGGCGAACTGGAAAACATCATTGGAAAGGCCATGGAAAAGGACCGTGGCCAGCGCTATCAGACTGCCACGCAGATCCGAACCAACCTGCAACAGGTCAAGCGGGAAACCCAGTCTGGAACGGTGAAATCGGTTCCGCGCGAAGCTCCGCTGCGGGTGGTTACAAGTACGTTCGGCGGGCCCAGTCCGTGGCAAAAGTACTTGCTGCTGGGAATGGCGGGGCTTCTGCTGACCATACTTGCAGCCCTGGGCACGTGGTGGTTCAAGCATCGCACGACCGGAATGGCAGGAGGTCAGAACACCATTGCGGTGCTACCGCTGCAAAACATGAATGGCGATTTCAGCGTGGACTACCTGCGCTTCGCGTTGGCGGACGAGATTGCCAGCGTGCTGACCTACACCCGCGGCCTGGATGTGCGACCGTCGTCGGTGACCCGGAAATATGTGAGTCCTGACCTGGATCCGCAGCAGGTAGGCCACGAGCTGCACGTGTCCAACATTCTGAGCGGACATTTCCGGAAGCAAGGCGATCAGCTGATGGTGACGCTGGAAGCCGTGGACGTGACCAAGGACCGGTTGCTCTGGCAGACCAGTTTCAACGCCTCGGCCGACGATGCGATTGCCCTGCAGAATGAGTTGACCGGGCGAATCCGGAGCGGTCTGTTGCCGGCGTTGGGTGCAGTCGGCGGTTTCATCGACACCAGCACCAAGCCGAAGAACCAGGCAGCCTACGATTTGTACCTGCACAGCCTGGCGTTGCCGCATGATGCCGGATCGAACAAGGATGCGATCGCTGTGCTGCAGGAAGTTGTGAAAATGGATCCCAGCTACGCGCCAGCATGGGAGGCGCTGGGCGAACGCTACTACGACGATGCCACCTATGCCAATGCGGGAGAAGACACTTTCCAACATTCGAATGAGGCAGCGGACAAAGCCGTTGGGTTGGATCCAAATCGCATGACGGCAGCGGGCCGGCTGATCACCAACCGTGTGGAGCGGGGTGAGTTGGGCAAGGCTTATCAGCAGGCCGAGGCGCTCGTGAAACGGCGGCCAGAAAGCGGCCAGGCGCATTTCACGCTGAGTTACGTGCTGCGTTACGCTGGGATGCTGGAAGAGGCGGCGCACGAGTGTGACACCGCGCTGGCATTGGACCGGGGCAACTATCTGTTCCGATCGTGCGCGTGGCCGTTGATGGAATTGGGCAGGACGCAGCGGGCCATGGTGTTCGTGCAATTGGATGCGGGATCGGAGTGGGCCAACTACATTACGCCTTCGCTTCTGCTGCGCGCCGGCAAGGTGGCGGAAGCGAAAGAGGCGGTGAAGCGAATGTCGCCTGCTCCCCATTATCATCGTGATCTTGTTCAGGCGTGCCTGCTCGGGCCGGCATCTGAGTTGGACAAGATTGCACATGAAGATGAAGTGGGGCAGCCGTCGGATCCCGATCCCGAGCTTTTGTATTATCAGGCTTCGATCTTGGCCTACTGCGGCAAGAACCAAGCTGCCCTGCACATGCTGCAGACGGCGGTGGAAAGTAACTACTGCGCGTATTCCAACCTGCTCGACGATCCGTTGATGGCGAAGCTGCGCAACGACCCGAAATTCGACGAGGTGCTGACGGCAGCGCATCAGTGTCAGCAGGCGGTGCGAAGTTCGCAGTGACAGCGGCTCTTGGCCATTAGCTCTTAGCTCTTGGCCCTAAGCCACCCGTCAGGTTTTGCTAAGAGCCAACGGCCAAAAGCTGTTCACATCAGCTATCCTTCTAAGGCAGGGTGAGTCGAACAGGAACAGGTACCAGGAAAAACTTTGCCTCCCATCCGCGAGCAGAACAATCCCTTCTATATGATGAATTTTGGCGATCCCTTTGGGCGCAACCCGGTGCGGCTGGGCCTTCTTTTCATGCGATTTGTGGTGACACTATCGTTAGTGCTCCTGCTATGCGGAGCCTCGGGAGCGCCCGACCCGGCGAAAGCCGACGATCCAGTCCAGCCTTTGCCCCAGGACAGCGGAACAGCTGGCCTGCAAGAGATGCTGCTGCGGTTAGGGACGACGGCGCGGTTGATGCAGGTGGTGGCGCATCCTGATGACGAAGACGGCGGGATGCTGACATTGGAATCTCGCGGCAAAGGCGCGACGGTGTTGTTGCAGACGTTGAATCGTGGAGAGGGCGGTCAGAACAAAATCGGCAGCAATCTGTTCGACGTGCTGGGCGTGCTGCGTACTTTGGAGGTCACGGCCGCGGACCGGTACTACGGAATCGACCAGCGGTTCACGCGAGTTGCGGACTTCGGCTTTTCCAAGAACGCGGATGAGACATTCCAGAAATGGCAAGGACACGACATTGCCCTGGGTGATTTGGTGCGCGTGATCCGAACCTTCCGGCCGGATGTACTGGTGGCACGGTTTTCGGGGACGGAGCGGGACGGCCATGGACATCATCAGGCATCGAGCATTCTTGCGCGAGAGGCGTTTCGCGCGGCGGCCGACCCGCAGCGTTTTCCAGATCAGATAAAAGAGGGTTTGCAGCCGTGGCAGCCGAAGAAGTTTTACATCGGTAATGTCTGCGGGTTTGGGGCGACGACGTGCGCAGATGAGAACTATACAGTGAAATTGAGTACGGGCGACGCCAGCCCTGCGTTGGGAATGTCATTCATTCAATTCGCCATGCAGGGATTGAAGCACCAGCTTTCGCAGGGAGCAGGCGGGTGGTCGGTCGATTCCGGGCAGCATTACGCGTTCTACAAGCTGGCGGATTCGGTGCTGCCACCCGCAGGCGACAAGGCTGCGCACGAACAGGATTTCTTCGATGGAATCGACACCAGCTTGCCAGGTCTGGCGATGGGGATCGGACGTGAAGCGGTCCGGGCTCCGTTTCTGAGGCCGGCGCTCGTCGAAATACAGGGCGATATCGCGGAGGCGAAGGCGGCGGCGGATCATGATCCGGGCAGCGCCGCCGGACCGCTGCTGGCGGGATTGGAAGCTACGCGCAGGACCATCGATCTGTTGAAGACCTATCCGCTCACCGACGCTACCAAAGCCGAGTTGCGGACAGAACTCCTGACCAAGGCAGATCAGTTAGACGAGGCTGCCAATCTGGCGTTGGGCGTGGCATTTCACGCGAACGCGGACGAGCCCGTGGCAGACAATGCCGACACCGCTTTCATGGCCGTGCCGGGACAGACCTTTGACGTGACGGCGCGATTCTCCAGCAAAGTAAACGTCGATCTCAAAGACGTAGTTCTGGATATGCCGCCGGGTTGGAGCGCCACGAAACGCAACTCGTATGCGGCCACCACCTTCCGCGTCACAGTCGCGAAAGATGCCCAATATACGCGGCCCTATTGGCATCGCGATGATCCGGAGAGAGATGCGATCAACACCATTGACGATCCACGATATGTGACGCTTCCCTTCCCGCCGCCTTCTTTGCGAGCCCACGCGAACTACATCTTGAATGGCAGGCCTGGCGTGGCACACGCAGTGGTGATGGTCCGCTACAAGGAGCCAACGGCGGGCGAAGTGGAGCGGGCGCTGGCGGTGGCACCGGCTTTCTCAGTGATGCTGGAGCCGGGAGCGCAAGTCATCCCCACCCACGGAGACGCAGTCTGCAGGGTCAAGGTGGCTGTGTCCAGCAACCTGCCGGCAACTGCCCAAGGCACTCTGCGTGTGGAAGTGCCCGCGGGATGGCGCTCCGAGCCAGCCAGCACAGTGTTGAAGTTCCAGCAGAGCGGCGAAAAGCAGGAAGCGGAGTTCAAGGTGTTCCACGATGGATTGACGGAGTCACGAACCCAGATTCGCGCCGTGTTCGACGCTGGAGGCAATAAGTACGGCGAGGGGTACAGCGTGGTCACGCGCGAGGACCTCAACACCTTTTACTATTACCAGCCAGCCGTGCAACGCGTGAGTGTGGTAGACGTTAACGTTCCCGCGGGATTGAAGCTCGGTTACATCATGGGCCCGGGCGATGACATTCCGACCGTGCTCAAGCAGATCGGGATGGACGTTACGGTGATCGCGGCTGAGAGACTGGCTCATGAAGACTTGAGCCGGTACGGGACGATCGTTCTCGGGATTCGGGCCTATGACACACAGAAAGAAATAGCCGACAACAACAAGAAGCTGCTGGATTACGTTTTCGCCGGGGGCACGCTGATCGTGCAATACAACGCCAGCGCCGCGGATTTCAATAAGGGCAACTTCACTCCCTTCCATGCGCAAATCAGCCGGGCGCGGGTCACGGTGGAAGAGACGCCGGTGCAGATTCTGGCACCGGAAGATGGAGTGTTTCATACGCCAAATGAAATTACTTCGAGGGACTTCGACGGCTGGGTGCAGGAGCGCGGGCTGTACTTCATGGATCAGTGGGACAACCAGTTCAAGCCACTATTGTCGTCCCATGACCCGGGCGAAGCGGAGCAGAAGGGTGGATTGCTGCGGGCACGATATGGCAAAGGCACTTACATTTATGCGGGGTATGCATTTTTTAGGCAGCTACCTGCTGGTGTGCCGGGAGCGATACGGCTGTATGTGAATTTGTTGGCTGCGAAGTAGGGATGCTTCTCGATCAAAGGCTAGCCGCAAAGGACGCAAAGGCTTTCGCAAGGATCGCAAAGATAAACAAACCAGTTCTCGGTTTTCAGTTCTCAGTTCTCAGATGACATCTTCTTCCAGGTCCGGGCCTCAACTGATTCGCGGAGTGGGGCTGGGGAGCGCCACCGCTCTCAACATGATTGAGATGATCGGCGTGGGGCCCTTTATCACGCTCCCGCTGATTGTGGGCGCGCTGGGCGGCCCACAATCGATGCTGGGCTGGATTCTAGGCGCGGTCTTCGCGGTGTGCGACGGAATGGTGTGGGCGGAACTGGGCGCTGCCATGCCACGGTCCGGCGGGTCGTACAACTATCTGCGGGAAATTTATGGTCCCGACCGCCTGGGCAGGCTGATTTCATTTCTGTTCATCTGGCAGCTATCGTTCAGCGCGCCGATGTCGATTGCCACGGGCGCGATCGGACTGGCGGGGTATGCCTCGTACTTCTGGCCCGGACTCGAACACCAATTTGCGGTGCACAACTGGAGCCTGCGCTTGCCGATTGTAGGAACCATGCAATTGAGCTGGCTGGTTTCGGGGGCCACGTTCGTCGCCCTGGGGGTCGTGATACTTGCAGTGGTGCTGCTTTATCGCAAGATCACCCGCATCGGTTGGTTGTCGAAGGTTTTGTGGGTTGGGTCGGTGGGGACTATTGTGTGGATCATCGTTGCGGGGCTGACGCACTTCAACCCTGCGCTCGCGTTTCATATTCCGCCCGGCGCGTTCACTCCATCGCGCAGCTTGTTCCTGGGACTCGGCTCCGCCAGCCTGATGGCGACCTACACCTATTGGGGCTATTACAACGTGTGCTTCATCGGCGATGAGGTGGAAGACCCTGGAAAGACCATTCCGCGCGCGTTGCTGCTATCCATTTCGCTCATCGCCTGTCTATATTTGCTGATGAACCTCAGCGTTCTGGGGGTGATTCCGTGGCAGGAAATATCTGTTTCCTCGCACTCGAATAGCGGCTTGTACGTGGCGTCTATTTTTATGCGAAAGGTATATGGGCCGTGGGCAGCCGCACTGGTGACGGCACTTGTGATGTGGACGGCATTCGCTTCAGTTTTCTCGGTCATGCTCAGTTACTCGCGGGTACCGTACGCCGCCGCACTGGACGGCAATTATTTTCGCGTATTTGCCAGGGTACATCCGCAATACTTGTTTCCTCACGTGTCGCTGCTGGCTTTGGGTGGAGTTGCGCTGCTGTTTTGCTTCTTTTCTCTGGCCGATGTGATCGCCGGCCTGGTGGTGATTCGCATCATGTTGCAATTCTTGACGCAGGCGATTGGGCTCATGGTGTTGCGCATTCGACGGCCCGATCTGCCGCGGCCGTTTCGGATGTGGCTGTATCCTTTACCGGCGCTGATGGCGTCGGTGGGTTTCGTCTTTATTCTTGTGTCACGCACGAATTCGATGAAGCAGATTCGCTACGCGCTGGTGATTCTGGTGAGCGGGATTGCGATTTATTTGGTACGGTCATGGCGGAATCGTGAGTGGCCATTCGGCGTTCAGGGAGTGTCAAGCAACTGATATGGCCGACATGATCAACACCTCGATACCGGCCAACCTGACGAAGCGCCAGAACGGTTCTCCGTGGGCGCCGTTGCGTGAGCCGCTGTTCCGCTCGCTGTGGTTGGCGGCAGTGATTTCCTACACCGGAACTTGGATGCAAAACGTTGGCGCCGGCTGGCTGATGACGCAGCTGACGATGTCTCCACTGATGGTGAGCCTGGTGCAGGCAGCGGCAATGCTGCCGGTGTTTCTGGTGATCCTGCCTGCCGGGGCGTTGGCTGACATGGTGGACCGGCGGCGGCTTTTGCTTATCACGCAAGGATGGATGGTCGTCGCGGCGGCTGCGCTGGGGATCATGAGTCTCACGCGCAGCGTGACCCCGTGGGTGCTGCTGGCGTTTACTTTCCTGCTGGGGATCGGCGCCGTGATGAACGATCCAGCATGGCAGGCAATCACGCCGGAAGTGGTTTCACCGCCGCAACACGCCCCGGCAGTAGCCCTGAACTCCGTGGGATTCAACGTAGCGCGCGCAGTGGGGCCGGCACTGGGTGGAATGGTGATCGCCGTTGCCGGTTCGGGAGTGGCCTTCCTGCTGAATGCAGCATCGTTCTTTGGCGTGATCTTCTTTTTGTACCGCTGGAAGCGCCCTCATCTCGCGGACATGGAAACCGGCCGGGTAAGTGACGCGATTCTGACCGGTCTGCGTTATGTGCGGGGCGCGCCGGTGGTGCGCTGCGTACTGATTCGCACCGGAGCATTCAGCCTGGGGGCGAGTGCGCTGCTGGCGTTGCTGCCGCTGGTGGCGCGTCCGCACGGAGCCAGCGGATACGGGTTGTTGTTGGGATTCTTCGGGCTGGGTGCCCTGGCAGGAGCGTCCGTGCTGCACCGGTTACGCACCCGGCTCTCGGTGGACGGAGTCGTTGCCTTCGCGATTGTGTTGTTTGCCACCATGACATTTGCCGCCGGACAGATCCACAACTTCGGCGGGCTGAGTCTGATCTTGTTTCTCAGCGGCACGGCGTGGATTGGGATTCTGGCGTGCCTCAACGTAGCGGCGCAGACCATGGCGCCATCGTTCCTGCGGGCGCGGACCTTGTCGGTCTACCTGCTGGTGCTGCAGGGCGGGATGGCGATTGGCAGCGCATTGTGGGGTGCAGTCGCCAACAAAGTGGGAGTGCCGACCGCCTTACTGTGCTCGGCATTTGCCATGGTAGCCGGCCTGCTGGCGGTCCGACGGTACCGCCTAACTTCGCATGAACTGGCACTGGAGCCGGCCGTGGTACGCGATTAACCAACTCATTTCCTCGTATTGTGGTTTAATTCCTTCGGACTTCTTTCATCCACAACTTTGCTTCTCAGGAGAATCTCATGCACCAGATGCGTTGGGTACTTGGATTTGTCGTGCTTTTAGCATGCAGCGGCTTGGCGTTTGCCCAGATGGCAAAAACGGAAGATCACACGGTTTCCCAGGTATTGGATCATGCCGTCCGCGGCGTGGAAGGCGAGTTTGTTCCCGCTGCCGAGGCCATGCCGGAGGACAAGTATTCGTTTGCCCCCACTGGCGGCGAGTTCAAGGGCGTGCGTACCTTCGCCCAGCAGGTGAAACATGTCGCGGCGGTCAATTACATCATCGGGGCATCGATCCTGGTGGAAAAGCCTCCGGTTGAGTTGGGCGGCGAGAACGGACCGGACTCCATCACCAGTAAGGCCGACATCATGAAGTTTCTAAAGGATTCGTTTGCCTACGCCCACAAGGCCGTGAGCTCGGTGAACGAGAAGAATATGACCGATCCCATCAAGTTCCCCTTCGGAGACAGCAAAACTACGCGGCTGGGCATGGCCACGCTGGTCGTAGGCCATTGTTTTGACCACTATGGCCAGATGGTGGAGTATTTGCGGATGAACGGCATCGTTCCTCCAGCCAGCCGTTAGGCTGGTATCGCGCTTTCGTGCTACAGGAAGCCCCTGTAGCACGAAGGTGCCATTTACACCTTTTCCAACTGGTCATAGCCTTACCTCTCCCCGAGTTTCTAATGCGAGACCCAGGTTCCCCTGTAGACGAACAACGCGGGAACTTCCCGAACTCCAGGGAGAGGTAGATGAAGACCCATAAGTACCAGCCGGAAAGTTTGAGCGACACGGAAACCAGCCGCCGTCGCGAAGTGCAGCAGGAAATTGACAATTATCTGCTGGCCCTGAGTTCCTATCCTGACCGCTTTGCGCAAGATCCCTGCGTGAGTTTTGAGCAGCATCTGTTCAGCATGATGGCGGCCGGACACACCTCGAGACGCGGTGAGCGGCCAGATTGCATTTGCTAGAGATAGCAGAGCAGCCGGAAATAACAAGGGCCGCCGGGAATCCCCAGCGGCCTCGACATCGCAACTCTTCAGGCTGCACAATCGTCGTGTTTGTGACGAACCATGTTTCCACGCACGTGCATGCGAGGATCTCTCCCAAAGGTGTAGTAAGCGCCCCCAACATAGACGCAGACCCCGACATTGAGGGTGTAATCGTTGGCAGCATCGTTCGCTGGCGTATGAGCCGCGCCCAGCCAACTCACCCAGGACGTATCACTAGCGATAGGCCCCGGCCAACTGCCTCCCGAGGTCCCATCCACATCGATCACCGCCCGCGGATTAGTGTTTGGCGTGGTGGCCGTATTCATCTGCAACGGGGACTGAAGATCGTCGCCCCCAACCACGACTTGGCTGGTGCCCCGCCCAAACACGCCGGTAACCCGAACCAGATAGTTTCCCGCGTTGGCATCCAGCGACGCGACCCGCATCAGCAAATAGTCTCCGGGGTCCACCGACAGGCTGCCTGTGTCCTGGACGCAATCGCCCCACGACCCCGGGGCGAGAGCGGTAGTGATCGGAGTGTACCAGTCGCCAAAACCGGGTGGGACACCAGCGTTCAGATACGTAAACCACCCGCAAGATTGGTTCGAAATTGTCGGGTTCACGATGGAAGCATTGAATTGCGTAAAGCGGCCGAGAGTGTAATCTGTACCGGTCAGCGAGAACAGCAAGTTATACAGATAAACCGCCATAACGTTCCTCCTGAGTTGTAAGAATAGACCAGGGGCCGGAAAGCGAACAGAGGGGCAAGTTAGTCCCGGATGGCCCGAAAGTCAAGTCTACGGCGGGGCGGTGGGACTATGGCTTAGGCTTCGCGCCCTCAATCTTCAGGTGATAACGGGGATCGGCGCGCAGGGAAACCAGTTCCGGATCATTCTTAATATCGTCAAGACTCTGGCCAGCCTTGACCGACGCGAGAAGGGCATCCAATGCTCTCTCCCGATTGCTACAAAGTTCGTAGGTCACTGCTACATTGTAGAGCACGCCGGGATCCTTGCTATGGGATTGTTCCACCGCCCCTAGTTCCGTCATCGCACCGGCTTTGTCTCCGTTCTCAGCCAAATACAAAGCGAGGTCGGCGCGAAGATCGGTTTGGCTGGGATTCTTGGCAATTTCTTCCCGTACCAACCGAATCGCCGTGTCATAGGCTTGTTTGGCCTTCTCAGCGTTTCCCGGTGTCCAGCGGTACGTGTCTGCCAAGCTCGCCCAGTTGTCGAATCTATTCGCGCCCAGCGCCACCGCTTTCTCGAACGCAGGCACAGCGTCCTGATAGCGACCTTGGTAGAAACGGATATTTCCTAGATTATTGTAAGCGTCGGCAGTGGGACGAATCTCAAGAGCGTGCTGCAACACGGAAGCCGCATCCTCGTCGCGGCCCAGTGCGTGGTACACGGCACCCAGATCGAGGAGGGCCGGAACGTTGTCCGGCTCCAACCGGAGCACTTCCTCCCAATTGGACGCGGCTTCCTTGTAATCGCCGGCCCGGTACGCATTCAGTCCCAGCTCCAACCAGACTCGCCAATCGGTCGGATTCAACTGTTGCGCTCGCTTGAGTTCGGCCTTGGACTGGTCCGCTCTTCCCATTCTGCCGTAAAGCGTTCCCAGCCAACGATGGGGTTGCTCATTCTTAGGGTCCAAATCTACTGCCGTCCTGAATTCTTTCTCGGCTCCCCCGGAGTCGCCCGATTCCATCTTGACCTGTCCCAGCGAAATGTGCGCAGCGGAAAGGTAGCTATCAAGCGTGACCGCCTTGTCCGCGTATTGGGTCGCCAGCTTCAGCCACTGGGGATCGGGGTTCTCTTGGTTCCTGCGTGTGTAGGCCTCGCTCAGAACCGCGTAGCTGGCCGCAGATTGCGAATCAACCTGCACCGCACGCTCCCCCAATTTGATCGCGTTGTCGATATTCCCTTCGCGGTCCCAATGATCCAGATCCTGCCGGGCGCGCTGATAAAGAGAATATGCAGTATCGCTCGGCAGAAAAAGTTGGGTGCTCACCGGGTTCGCTGCTGGCTTCGGCTTGCGATAGTGCCGCCATCCCATCACGCTGCCGAACAAAACCAGTACGATCGCAGCCCCGGCCAGCCAGACATCTCGCCAGCAGATTTTCTTAAGACCGGCCGGCGCCAGAGAAGCCATGTCCACCGTGGCATCGCTGGGATGCCAGGTCACGGGTCCATCCACCAAACTAGCCGCATGCTTGCGTAGCTCCGTGGCCACCTCCGTCATGGTTTGAATGCGCTTCTCGGGTTTCTTCTCCAACATCCGCGAGATCAGCTTCACTAAAGGCTTCGGCGCCTTGGGGGCCAACTCCTCCAGGTCGCGCGGCGGGCTGAAGTGGAGATTGTGCAGGACAGCGATTGAATTAGGCCCGGTAAACGGAAGATGCCGGCTCAGCATCTCGAACATCACGATGCCAAACGAAAAGATGTCGGACCGCACATCCACGCGCTCCCCGCGCGCCTGCTCCGGAGACATGTAAGCCGCCGTGCCTGTGACCATGCCCGGTTGCGTCAAGCTGAACTGGGCCGCAGTGTCGCCCTCCGAACTCTCGCCATCTTTGGTGGCAGCGGAGGCATCGAACTTGGCTAGACCGAAGTCCAGCACTTTGACCAGCCCGTCCTCGGTAATCATGATGTTGCCGGGCTTCAAGTCGCGATGAATGATGCCGGAGGCGTGAGCTTTGGTCAACGCATCCGCGACTTGCACGCAATAGCGCGTGGCTTCCGCCATGCCGAGAGGACGTTTCTTGAGCAGCGAAGCCAACGACGCGCCGCGCACGTACTCCATCACGATGAAATCGGTGTCCCCCTCGGAGCCGACTTCATAAATGGTGATGATGTTGGGGTGATTGAGCGCGGAAGCAGCCAGGGCCTCGCGCTGAAAGCGCTTCCTTGCGGTTTCGCTCAGGGGCCGGTCCGTGGGCAGGACCTTGATCGCGACGTCACGCTCCAGGCGCATATCGTGCGCGCGATACACCACGCCCATGCCGCCGGCGCCAAGATCGTCGAGAATTTCGTAATGTGAGAGAGTTCGGCGGGTCACGGCTCAGTCGCTCCGACAAGCCTCACCGCCGATTCTACACGCAAGTGCAAATCGTGGACGAAGTTTGGAGAATGGAACCGGCGAACCCTGGCGGGTTCGAGTCAGTGTGTCTACGGATCGTAAACCGCATTGCCGAAGCCGTCCTTGCGGGCCGCTTCCTGCATTTCGTCCAGCCGCTTCTTCTGCATCTCCATCTGGTCCTGCATGCGCCCTACCTCCGCTTCCTTCTGTTCCTGGCGAAGGTTATGTTGCGCGCCGTTATAATAGCGGTTGGCTTCTACGTAGTGAATCGTCGCGCTTAGTCGATCCATCTGCCGCTGCAACATTTCGATGGTTTGCTTTTGCGCCGCGATCTGTTCCTTCCACTGCTCGGCAGATTTCGAGCTATGCGAATGAGGGGCGGGTTCGCGGTTCTGATTCGTCTCCTCGGAATCGTCCGTGGCCTGATGTTCGGGCAGATCCTCGTTGGTGATCACCTTGGGCGCAGCCTGGTCCTTCTTCGCTTGCTGATTTTGTCGCTGCTGGCGGGCCACATCACCCAGAGATTGCCCCCAGCTCACGCTGGCTAGAAGGAAAGCCAGCCCAGCAAGATACTCGATTTTTCTATGCATCTGGCGCATGAAACTCACCTCAAACGGACCTGCAAACTCCTCGATTGAATATGCTAAATCCGGCTGGGGGCTTCGGCGAGATTACCATCGGCCAACCAACAGACTACGAAGGAGGCGAAGTCGGCGATTACTTTCGTAATCCGCCATTTGTTAATCGGAGGCTAATTTTCCTGTTGCAAGAGCTATCTTTATTCCATGGCGAAACACTCTAAAGGGTTCTCACTGATTGAGTTGCTAATCGTAGTGGCAATTATTCTCATCATTGCGGCCATTGCGATTCCAAACTTATTGCGGGCGCGCATCGCGGCCAATGAGTCGTCTGCGGTCAGTTCGATAAGGACCATGAACACGGCTGAAGTCAGCTACCAATCTGCTTACCCCACAGTCGGTTTTAGCTCCACTCTCGCTGCTCTGGGACCAAGCGCCTCGAACGGTTGCACTACCCCAGCCTCGACCAACGCCTGCCTGATCGACTGGGTCGTCGCCCAGGCCAGCGTGGTTGGCACTCCCAAGAGCGGCTACTACTTCAGCGATACTCCCGCTGCCGCAGTGAGTGGCATCATTCCGGGCTACACCCTGAGTGGGGCCCCGGCGTCAGTAAACCAGACTGGCGTGCGTGGTTTCTGCTCCAACAATGATGCGGTCATTCGCTTCACCGCGGTCGGCTCGTCGCAGGTCACTACGACAGCGGGATGCGCCGCTTACCTCGCACTGCAATAACCTTGGCGGAAGCGAGTGGGAGTCGAACCCACCATCGCCGCCGAAAGACGACGATCACAGGTTTTGAAGACCAGGACGATCACCGGACCGCATGCGCTTCCAGGTTTCCACCGTCAAAAGAAAACGCCACAGATTAGCACGGATCTCGCGGCCCAAAGACGAATCAAATCTGCGCAAATCTGCGGCTAAAATCCTACTTCGGCTGAGCCACCACCCTTAGATACGGCTTCAACGTCTTGAACCCGCCAGGATATTTCTTCTGCGCGTCTTCGTTGGATACCGACGTCGGAATAATGACGTCATTGCCCGGCTTCCAGTTCACCGGCGTGGCCACCGTGTGCTTTGCCGTAAGCTGGAGCGCGTCAAGGGCGCGCAATATCTCATCGAAATTGCGACCCACAGCCATCGGATAGATCAGCATCAGCTTGATCTTCTTGTCCGGGCCGACCATGAACACCGTGCGCACCGTGGCATTATCGTTGGCAGTGCGGCCCTCGGCAGTGCTCCCGCTCGCGGCCGGCAACATGCCATAGAGCTTCGCGATCTTGAGTTCAGGGTCGCCGATCATCGGATAGTTCACCTTGTGGCCCTGAGTCTCTTCAATGTCCGCCGACCACTTGCCGTGGCTGGTCACCGGGTCCACGCTGAGACCAATAATCTTGCAGTTGCGCTTGGCAAAGTCCGGCTGTAAGCCCGCCATATAGCCGAGTTCAGTGGTGCATACCGGCGTAAAGTCCTTGGGATGGGAAAATAAAACCGCCCAGCCATCGCCGATCCATTCATGGAAATTGATTTTCCCCTGCGTGGTTTCGGCGGTGAAGTCGGGCGCTGTGTCATTGATGCGTAGCATCTGAGGCGCTGCGGTTGCGACATCGGTACTCATCGGATTCTTCTCCTCTTCAAACTCAATTGGTTTATTCCTCCCGGACAACCCGGGAGTTTCGTTTGGATCCAATCCCAGCGTTCGAGGGCGGCCTATCGGATAGAAAAACGAAACCCACCCCTGATCCGCCGGGTGGGTGTATGAAAACGCTTTCGCGCTACCCGCACACCGGCGTCACGGTACAACAACAGGCCGGACACGGCGTGGAGGCTATGCGCATACAAGCTAAGAATACGCGGAGCGCTGAGGACCGGTCAAACCGCCGGCCAAGGGAAACGTGGGTTAGTCCGCAGGTGTTCTCTGCGACCTCCGCGATTTAAGATTTAGTTTTCGCCAAACTCGGAGCTGGCATCCTCATTCCAACCTGGCGGTACAATAAGGCCAGCATGAACGCCAAACCTCGCCGCTTCCCCTTCGTCCAGCTCGACGTTTTTTCCTCACAGCCTTTCGAGGGCAACTCACTCGCAGTGTTTCCCGATGCTCGCGGCCTCAGCGATCAACACATGCAGGCCATCGCCCGCGAAATGAATCTTTCCGAGACCACCTTCATCCTGCCGCGTGACCCGGCCACGGAACGCGAGCGCGGGGTGCGAGTACGCATCTTCACTGTGCAGGAAGAACTGCCCTTCGCCGGCCATCCCACCCTGGGGACCGCCTTTCAATTGCGCGGATCGAGCGGTGTCGGCGAGGTGGCGCTCGATCTCAACGTAGGTAAAGTCCCCGTCCGCTTCGAGGAAGCACCAGGACAACCGGTCTTCGGCGAGATGACCCAAATGGAGCCCGAATTCGGCCCCCGCCATGATCGCCAAGCCGTGGCCCGCGCTGCCGGTTTGAAAGACGGCGACATCGATCCCTCGCTCCCCATTCAAACCGTTTCCACCGGCGTGCCCTTCACCATGGTTCCCCTGCGGGGTCTGGAGAACATCCGGGCGTTGAACGTGGATCTGCGAGGCTCCGCTGAATACCTGGAGCGTTCCGGCGGGAAGTTTTTCTACTTCGTCACCCGCCAGGCAGTGGACACCGCCGCCCGCTTGCACGCTCGCATGATCTTCTACAACGGCGAAGATCCCGCGACTGGATCCGCCGCCGGTTGCGCCGCCGCCTGGATGGTGGCCAACGGCGTGGCCAAACCCGACGAACGAGTCTTGATCGAACAGGGACTCGAGATGCAACGGCCCAGCCGGATTTTTGTCCGCGCCTCGCGCCGTGATGACCGAGTGGTTAATGTGCGGGTCGGTGGAAATGTCGTCGAGACTATTCGCGGCGAACTTTTTTTCTAACCACTTTGCTCTCCGCACGCTGCAAACATAGGGGATGCGCCTCCGAAAAAATTCCCGGCACGTCCACCGCCGTGGTTAACATCGACGACACTTTACACCGCGGTGTTTCAGCATTAGGATTTCCTTCGCTCTGGAAGTCTCCATCATAAAAACAAATTTTTGATTCACCACCCGGCGCGCCACTCGCCGGAACGCCACTTTGGAAGCAGGAATGAAGCCTAAAAGAACGATTCTCTGCGTCGACAGCAACGAACAGCAACTCTCCATTCGCAAAGTTATGCTGGAAACCCGCGGCTACCGTGTAATAGCCTGCGCCGCCAGCGCCGACGCGATGGAGATTTTCAAAAAGGGCGGGATTGACCTGGTGCTGGCCGATCTGACCATGCCCGGGGTCGACGGCGGCCAGCTGATTCAGTCGGTCAAGGCGTTCTCTCCCCATACTCCAGCCATCTTGCTTTCAAGCAAGGTGAAGACCTACGACCAGGACACTCGCGCTGACGTTTTTCTTCCCAAAGGCATGTCCGCTCCGGTAGAGATCCTGGAACGCATCCGTGTGCTGCTGGTGCGCAAGCGGGGCCCCAAACGGCTGCAACCACCGACGCCGCATCCACCACCGTCCCACACCACCGCTGCGTGAGCCTTTCCTAGCCTCCACCGTCCGCGTAGCTTCGTGTAAGATCGAAGCTTCGCATGAATGCCTTCATTGAAGCCGTGGATGTGCGAAAGACCTACCACGTGGGAAAAATCGAGGTTCAGGCCCTGCGCGGCATCTCTTTCAGCATTCAAAAAGGCGAGTTTGTGAGCGTCGTCGGCCCCTCGGGCAGCGGGAAATCCACGCTGTTTTACCTGCTCGGCGGACTGACCCGGGCTGACTCCGGCCACGTCACCGTTGACGGTGACGATTTTGCCCAACTTTCCGACGCCGAACGCACCCGCCTGCGCAAACGCAAGATCGGGTTCGTCTTTCAGAAGTTCAACTTGTTGCCCACACTCGATGCCCGCTCCAACATCGACATTGCTCTCGATATTGCCGGTGCCAACGGCAAGCGCGATGCTGCCTACTTCGATAAGATCGTGGGACTGCTGGGGCTGGAGAAGCGGCTGCCGCATCGCCCATCGGAACTCTCTGGCGGCGAACAGCAGCGGGTAGCGCTGGCCCGCGCGCTCATCAACAAGCCGGCGATTGTGCTGGCCGACGAGCCTACCGGCAACCTGGATTCGGCCAACTCGGAAACCGTTCTGAACATGTTGCGGCACTCCAACCGGGAACTGGGCCAGACTGTGCTCATGATTACGCACAACCCGGAAGCAGCCGCCTATGGCGATCGCATGATCCACATGCGCGACGGCGAGATCGTGCCGCCGGAAAAAGATCCGCAATGGACCGGCCACCACTGAAATTCCTATGGACGACCTGAAAAAACCGATTCTGCCCGGCAAAGGCAACTCCGACTACGAGCGCTACCTGCGCACCGACGAACTTCTGTCTCTGCAAAAGCCTGACCAGGAACTCCTGCACAAAGATGAAATGACTTTCCAGGTCATCCACCAGAGTTCGGAAATCCTGCTGAAGGGCGTCGCCTTCGAATTGGGCCGCGCTCGCACCCTCATCGAGGAAGGCGACTTCGCCAACGCCTGCCGCCTGATCCGTCGCGCCAACCAGATGCTGGAATATCCCGTCTCCATGTTGCACGTGCTGGAGACGATCACGCCCTATGACTATCACATCATCCGCGCCGGCCTGGGACACGGCAGCGGCTTGGACTCGCCCGGCTTCCTGAGCCTGCTGCATATTGGCCCGCGCCTCGGGGAAGCATTCCACGCCCAGCTTCATAAAGCCGGCGTAACCGTCGACGACGTCTATCGCCGGCACGCGGAGCTTTTCGGTCTGCATGACACGGCCGAGCGTCTGCTGGATTTTGACGAGCGCGCCCACATTTTCCGTTTTCACCACCTCAAGCTGGCGCAAAGAATCATCGGGGGCGGAGTCGTGGGCACCATGGGCACGCCGGTCGAAGTCCTGCACCAGCGCATGGAACATTTCTTCTACAAAGACCTATGGGACGTACGCAACCGTATCACCGCCAAAGCCAACGAGGCCATGCAGAAGGGCTGATGTAGGCGCGAGCGTCCTCGCTCGTGCGGCTCTCGACCAATCGGTTTGTTGCAAGATTCCCTTTGTGACTCTGTGCCTCTGTGGTGGATTTGGGGTAGCCGGATGCAATGTTATAATCTTCGGAGCCGAGCGGGAGTAGCTCAGTGGTAGAGCGCGACCTTGCCAAGGTCGATGTCGCGGGTTCGACCCCCGTCTCCCGCTCCAGAGATTTGACTAGCCCCGCGTTGGCGGGGCTTTTCGTTCTCCTATAGATGCACGGCACCGGTGGACTTTTCCGGTCAGTACAGCTAATTTATTTCTCAGGGCGCGGTACCCAAGTGGTAAGGGAGAGGTCTGCAAAACCTTTATGCGTCGGTTCGATTCCGACCCGCGCCTCCAAACTTTCCTTGCAGTTGCTTGTCTCGATTGCAGTTAGGCCCGATTTGAGCTTTCGTGCTGATTGGGCCTCAATAGTTCGTCATAATGGAGCATCGCACTGCGCTTATGCTCAGCGGTCGGATGGACATAGCGCTGCACCAGCCGAATCGAGCTGTGACCCAGAATCGCCGCCAGCGTGGCAAGGTCAATACCAGCCTGCGCGAGGCGGGTTGCGAAGGTATGGCGGAAGTCGTAAAGGACGAATGTGAACGTGATCCGCTGTTGTGCCGTGGTTTTGGCTCTTGCTCTCCCATCGATAGGCTTGCCATCTGTCTCCAACTCTGGGAACTCGCCGACCCCAAGTTCGAAGGACCTTCTGTGCAATGAGGGGAAAATAATCTGTGTCTCCCCAGCAGTTGCTCATTCCCTTATTTCCAATCCTTTCAGGATCGATGTACACGTGAACTCCCCCGACGACATCGAAGTTGATTGGGAGGTAGACGACAGCGCCGCACGAGTTTTGGAATCATCCTCGACCTACGACTATCTAAACATAACGAGGGACTCCTCACCCACCAAGACCTTGCACATCCAGGATTTCATCTTCAAACCTGCAAGATCAGAAAGCGGAACCCTCATTCTGCGTCCGAGCCGTTACACAGTTCCGACTGGCAAAACCGATCTGCCTGGCCTCACAATTCCAGTGCGATTGACCACCTTGAAAACCTTGGTGACAACACTGGAACCGGAGGACCATCAAGCACTCGGAAACGCGGTCAGCGAGGCGATGGACAGTTCCAACCTTTCTAAATTTGATCCGAAACTGAAACTTGTCCGACATCGAGTCACAGTCATGCGGGTCGACCGTGATGCCATCATAGGAGTCACAGCCGAAGCTGTGTTGCGATCTGCGGGCGGCCAGGGTCCGTGGCACGTCACAGACTGGCATCAAGAAGGCAGCAACGCCTGCGTAAAGACTGACGGCGGTGCCTGGGCCGGAGTGACTTACTATTTGATGTACGTGAACTACTTGATTCGAAAATCGGTGCTTGATCTGCCTGGCATTAAAAGTTTCGTCTGCGATCCGCCTTAATGACAGTCCACCGCTATCGTGGTTCAGACAACCGCATCCCCTAAGGACTCGCTGCTAAATGGCGCAATCAGGCGTTTACACTCATTGAGACTTGCCCGATCCTCGGTCAATGAGTGAAATGGCGATATAACGACAGCCATTGTGACAGAAACATCTGTTGTCACTGGAACAGGAGCGACCCCATGCCGGGGAAGCCCGGGAGCCGTGCCTGTCGTGAGTCGGGCCGCCTCAGCAGGTAGGCCGAAATGCTCTGTCCCAATTCGCTTCAAACGAATACAATTTCTTTGCCCTAATTGGGAGGGTTTATGGCGAATCAATCGCAAGGCTCGAGCAGGATCTCTGTGACACTGAGGCGAGCGGCAAGAACCGCGCCAGTCTTGGCGGCGGCGCTTGGGCTTTCAATGGTCTCGGCCCGGCCGGCGCAGGCTCAGACTCTCACACCGCTTTACTCGTTCATGGGCGGAACAGACGGGGCGAATCCTAGCGGTAATTTGCTGATGGCGGCTGGTAACTTATACAGCACGACTAACTACGGTGGCGATCTCAGCTGCAGCGTCCTCGTCGGTATCCCTGGCTGCGGCGTGGCATTCGGTGTGTCGGCGTCCGGCAAAGAGACGGTGCTGCACGCATTTACCGGTAATGCAGACGGGGCGGACCCCATTGTAGGTTTGGCGGCGCTGGCGGGGAACGGTTACGGCGTCACTGCAAATGGCGGCGCTTTCGGCTCCGGAACCGTATTCAAGATTAATGGACGAACCGGCAAGGAAACGGTGGTGTATACCTTCACCGGCGGCGCAGATGGAGGAAACCCCAACGGAACGTTGACCAGTGATCGAGCAGGCAACCTCTACGGCACTGCCCAATACGGCGGCGATCTCAGCTGCCACTACTTCGGTTCACCGGGCTGCGGAGTTGTGTTCAAGTTCAATCCGGCGACTGGAGTCGAGACCGTGCTTTACACCTTTACCGGCCCCCCGGACGGGGATGTTCCCAGTGCAGGCCTGCTCCGAGACCCGGCTGGGAACCTCTACGGCACCACCGCCGACGGCGGCGCTTCTGCCAACTGCGGGGCTGGGGTGGGATGTGGCACCGTGTTCGAGCTGAATACGAGCCTCAAGGAAACCGTACTGTTGAGCTTTGACTACGCGCATGGGGCGCACCCCTTCGGAGGCCTGATCGCCGACAAAGCGGGATATGTTTACGGCAACACTGTGTCAGGTGGCCCTTTCGGTTTAGGTACGGTCTTCAAGCTTGGCAACACCGGCGAAACCGTACTGTTCAACTTTGACGGGGGTGCCGACGGGGCAGATCCCACCGGCTCTTTGTTACTGGACCCCGCCGGCAACCTGTACGGCACCAACGAAATCGGCGGCGATCTCAACTGCGCGGTCACCGGCCTCGCTGGCTGCGGGGTGGTGTTCAAACTGGATACTATGACCGCCACCTTAACCCCGATGTGGAGCTTCACGGGGGGTGCTGATGGGGCGCAGCCGGGGGGTGGGTTAATTCGGGACGGAGCAGGCGCTTTTTATGGCGTCACCTTTTATGGGGGAAACCCTGCCTGCCACAACGGGGGAACGGGCTGCGGAGTGGTGTTCAAGCTGATCCAATAAACGATTCATGTGCAGCAGGGCTGAACAGACACAAGCCGCCCGGTGTGGGCGGCTTTTCCTGTAACGCACCACACATCAGTGAGTGTAACAGGAGATTCACTCAAAACCCCTTTCCGGGGGTCAATGAGCGATATGGGGATTTTTCAACAGTTACTGGCCGTGTAACATCTTCTCCTGCAGGAATTCCCATGAGAACAAGTTCGTTTGACAGTAATCATCACGACGCTCTGTCTCGCCGTTGCCGTGGCAGAAAAGCCGAAGACTGTAGATGAGGCAGTTCAAGTACTTAAAGCTAAATGGCTGAAGCCGAAGGATCTCGACTGGATACTTCGCAACCCCCAATGGCAAGTTGTTCAGACTTTATATCGACCATTCGGCACAGGTGTGCGAAACAAGTTCGGCCTGTGGGGAGACAATCAGGTTTTGCGTGAGTCGTGCGGCGACAAGAATCCGGAGGTTTGCTCCCTTGTGATTTTCAATCGGTTATGGGAATCAGTACGCGGGGATGCAGACCCGGCACTAGCACACCAGCTTGACTGCCAATTTCAGCTTGCTCAGGCGATTCATGTCAGCCTCAAAGGATTTCACCAGTTGACGACTCGGGAAATGATTCGGCGACTTCAATCACAGATCGACTCGCGACTGCCATCCCTTGCGGCATCCCGCGTGCCGAGCTGCCAAAGCTCCTTGACACTGGACGTTGCTGGCGAGCCGGACATGGGCTGCTTCGTTGTAGCTCCGCACCACAAGGAAGAACGCAAATACTGGGACGATCTTACCCTTGATGAAGCCTTAGCTGTCTTGGGAACCCGGAACCTGTTCAGGACGGTTCACTACCCACCGAAGATCACGCTTGATTTCCTTCGAAAGTGCCAGTTTTCGAAGCCATTTCCGTACTGAGCAAGCCGCAAAGAAAAGATAGCTGTTGAAAACAGGCGATTACACTCGTTGACCCTTGCTGTGCAGAAACCATGTGGTTTAGGCACGCTCCAACATCGGTCGTTTCCGAGGGGACAAATCAACAGGTTGGAAAGCCATGCGTCAAGGGGATTTTCGGCACATTCGGCTAAAAGCCAACCAGGCACCGAGAATTACCGGCTAGGTCAATGAGTGTAAACGCCTGTTATCGACAGCTATGCATTCCCTGAGTATCCGAGCACTGTCCTCAGTCGCGGCGAGCATCACGCTGGCGGAAATCTTCCCCTTATCTTACGCTCCTGTTCTCGCTGTCGAAACTGGAGTCAGCCAGCCGGAGAGGCGGTTCCGCGTTCTAATGGCGACTGTTTTCACCATCACCGATTCCCGAACGCAGCAAACTGGAGCCGTCGAAGTTAAGGTGTGAACTCAAACACTGTGCCGAGGCCGTACCGACCACCATTTTCTGTAGTGCCGTACAAGTTACCGGCAGCGTCCTTGGTCAATCCAGCGAGGGGAGTCGACCCGTCCGTGCATCCTGCGAGAGGGCAGAAGCTGTGGAGCACCGTCTCCGTCCATCCCCCGCCTTTGGGCGTCAGCTCATACACAGTGCCGTCGCCATAGACGCCACCCAATGCGGTTGTGCCGTAAAGATTGCTGGAGGCATCGAAGATCAGACCGGCCTGTGGGCCGGCTCCATCCGTGCCGTTGAAGTTGAAGTTATGCAGCACGGTCTCCGTCCAGCCCCCTCCTGTATTGGGCGTCAACTCGAACACCATGCCGTTGAGATTAGCGCCGCCAACGGAGGTCGTGCCATAGAGATTGCCGATGTTGTCGAAGATCAGGCCGGCCACGGGCTGGGAGCCATCCGCGCCGTTGAAGTTATACAGCACGGTCTCCGTCCAGCCCGCTCTTGTTTTGGGCGTCAACTCGAACACCGTGCCGTTGAGATTAGCGCCGCCAACGGTCGTCGTGCCGTACAGGTTCCCGGAACCATCAAAGATCAAACCGGCGTCGGGACCTTCCCCGTCGATGCCGTTGTTGTTGAAGTCATGCAGCACCGTCTCCGTCCAGCCCCCTCCTGTTTTGGGCATCAACTCGAATACTGTGCCGACGCCATAAACTCCACCAATGTTCGTTGTACCATAGAGATTGCCGGAGTCATCAAAGATCAAACCGCCCCGGGGAAAATACCCATCCTTGCCATTGAAATCATGTAGCACCTTCTCCGTCCAGCCCCCTCCTGCTTTGGGCATCAACTCGAACACCGTGCCGTCGCCATAAGCGCCACCAACCGTCGTCGTGCCGTACAGGTTGCCGGAACTATCGAAGATCAAACCGGCGTAGGGGGCGTTCCCGTCCTTGCCATTGAAGGTATGCAGCACCTTCTCCGTCCAGCCTCCGCCCGCCTTGTGCCTCAACTCGAACACCGTGCCGTTGAGATTAGCGCCGCCACCGGAGGTCGTGCCATAGAGATTGCCGGAAGCATCCAAGATCAGGCCGGCCGTGGGCTGCCAGCCGTCCGCCCCCCCCCGGAAGGCATACAACTGTTTCCCCGTGGCGGCGCAAGCGCTCGTCACAAACACAGTCATCGCAAGAATCGACAAGGTCGCGGTCAAACTGACGGAAAGTCTCTTCGGTCGCACGAGGATTACTCTTTCAGAGCGGAGTGCCCTCTTAAAATCAAGCTCTCAGGTTAGGCGCATTTGGTCTGATGCGTCAAGACGTGCTTTCCGAACGTCTCGACCTGAAGATGGGCGTGAAGAGACTCGGGGTTAGACATCCACCCGCGCCTGGGAAGTCAGGAGTGGCGCGCCTTGCGGATGGCAAAGCCCGAACCCAGACCTGTTATTGACGTAACATCGCCGTTACACTCATCGTGGGTTTTGAGCGGTATCGCCTGATTACAACAACTGAGCTATTGCAATCGCGTACTCCGCCTCGGCTTGCTTCAGGATGGAGGAAAAATCCAAGCTACCGTGCGGTGTTCGGTACCTGCGAGGTGACTACCTGCGGACTTCCGCTGCCGGTGTCTCTAACTGTCAGAAACGTCCCGTCTATCTCCGGTTTATTCCCGGAAATTGACTTGACAGCCAGGACGGGCGCGCATATGTTCTCAGCCACCAGTTTCTTAGGGGGGAGCTGGACCGTCGCTGGCCAGGAGTTCAGGAGTTTATGGGAGTCTGCTATTTGACCGGACGAGTGACATGTAGCGTTCTGGCGTTTGCACTTATCTCAAGCTTACTTTCCGCTCAAGCTTCTTATCACACATCGTGGCCGCCGCAATCTTCGCCTCCGGGTGCCGAGGCAATCAACAAAACGAACCAGGTTGTGGTCAAACCCCGGCCACGCTTTCTCGGCTGGAAACACACAGCCAATCCTGAGCGGTTTCAGAGTTGCGGATCGGGCTGTTCTCACGCCAGACCTGCACCCTTGGACATCGGGCGTCCACAGGTTTCGCAATCGCCACTCTCTTCTTTGAGCAGTTTTAATATTCGGCCCACGCTGCCTGCGGGAGGCATACCCACGTCGGCTGCGATGGGAGACTTCAATAGCGACGGTCATTTGGACTGGGTAGTTTCGAATGGCGAGGACAACACTCTCTGGCTGTATCTGGGACACGGAGACGGAACTGCCAGCATGCCCACGATTATTCCCCTCAAGGGCCTCGCGCCGTTGTCGATTACCGCTGTAAATTTGCGTGGCAACGGCACATTGGACTTGGTTGTTGCCGAGGCGGACAGCGGAACGGTAGGGGTGTTGCTAGGCAATGGCGATGGCACATTCCAACCGGAGGTCGAATATCAACTTACGGTTTCGCCTTTTTTTGTGTTGGGTGGAGACTTTAACTCCGACGGCAAACTGGACATTGCGGTGGGATTGAACGGAACCGCCCAAACGGGTTCGGTCGCCGTGTTGCCGGGCGACGGGCAGGGGCATCTTGGGACCCCGCTATACAACCCAGCTGCGCAGCCATCGAACGGGTTTTGGCTCGCTGCGGGAGACGTAAGAGGCGACGGCAAACTCGATTTAATCGTGGTCGACCCGTTTGATCTATTGCCACACGGCGGGGCCGAGATTTATTTGAACAACGGCAACGGTACGTTCTCAGCGGGTCAACTTGTCTACTTCCCCACTGGAGATGGAACGGCCTTTAGCGCTGCGCTGGTAGACCTAAACAACGACGGCTGCGCCGATGCAGTGGTGACTGACAGTTTTGGACTCGTATGGGTTGATTCCAGCAATTGCGACGGTACTTTCAATCTGTCCACGTCCGGTTATGCGCTAGGTGACATTGCAGCCACGTTGCAACTGGTGGATCTCAATGGCGATGGAAAACTCGACATCGTAACTTCGGGGGCGTTGCTGGAGGGAGCTGGCGGGCCCGGCATCGGGGACCAGGCTGGGAACCTAATTTCGGTTCTGTTCGGAGATGGCGCCGGCCACTTCAGTCCTGGCGGAGTATATCGAGGTGAACCCACGATGGTCGGCATGGCGGTGGGTGACCTGAACGGGGATGGATTTCCCGACGTGGTCACCGCGAATCAAGGAAGTAATTCGGCGAGCGTGTTCCTAAACGACAAGAAAGGTGGATTCGGTGACCCTCAGGGAGAAGCGGTCGGCTATGGTTCTGGGACCACAAATTCCCCCGATGGCCAGTTTGTGATCGCGGATGTCGACGGTAACGGAACTCCTGACATCGTCTTCCTTCAACTACCACCGCTGTATCCTGGAACTGAGCAGATTACCAGCCTGCTAAATGACGGCACGGGAAAATTCTCCGCACCGATTCGGTCTCCATTGTGGAACACCGGCACCAACTTGAACCCTGGAGGTTTTGTGTTGGCAGATTTTCGGAATACGGGCCGCCCCGACGCACTTGTGCTTGCAGGGTCCATAATTTTTGCGCCCAATATCGGGGGCGGAAAGTTTGGACCGTACACCATGACGGGTGAGGTTGGAGCTGGAGGTCCGGCGGCGGTGGGGGACTTCAATGGTGACGGCAAACTGGACTTTGTCACCGTTTCGCCCGGTATCGGCTATTACAATTCCGCTCTGAACCTGAGCGTCTTTCTAGGAAATGGGGATGGCACCTTCCGGGCCGGACAAAACATCACTTTCGAAACTGGGGTTCAATACATTAGCTCAAGTAGGGTGTACGCCGGAGACTTCAATCGAGACGGCAAACTCGACGCTCTGGTTTTGCTGGGAACGAATTTTACAGGTGGGCTGGGAGGAGCAGGACTCTACGAGTTGCTGGGAAATGGAGACGGCACTTTCCAACCAGCTCGTCTTCTATTTCCCGACTTCGGCACCTTCGGCTTGGCGGACGTGAACCACGATGGGTGGCCAGACATCGTTGCCATTGCCGAGCCGAACGGGGACCCTGCCATTTATGTTCCCACGGTTTCAGTATTCCTCGGTCAAGCGGACGGCACATTTATCTACAGCACGAGTTACACGCCATACCTGGACAGTGTGCGGCCGCCCTATGATTTTGGCGGAGCGATTCAGTATTTCCCATTTGAGGCCCTGCTCGGCGACTTTAACGCTGACGGGAACCCCGATGTGGCGGTATTTCAAACGCCTCCCGGTTCTCCTCAGAGCTTTGTGCAGATTCTATATGGCAATGGAGATGGGACGTTTACTCCGACCTATGCAGCCTACGGGCTGAATAAGATCTACGTCCCCGAATTTGCGGTTGACTTGAACGGAGACGGCGCGACCGATCTGATTGAACAGGACAATAACACTTCATCGTTCAACGTTCTAAAGTCAGTACCCGGAGCGCCAGCATTGCAGTTGCAAATCCTGAATACTCCGCTGGCAGGAGGTACAGGGTACGGGACAGTGACGCTCAGCCTTGCCTCAACTTCGGCAACCGTAGTCTCGCTGATTGCGAGTGACCCGCACGTGGTGTTACCGAGTGTAACGATACCGGCCGGAAGTGTTAGTCAGCAATTCCAATTTTCGATCAGTGGCGGATTCAACCCGGCCACGGTATTCACCATTCAAGGACAAGTCGGTTCCGCAACTGCGATCGCCTATGGCTACATGCCGTCGGTGACGATGCCGGTGGTTGAAATAGAGCCAACCGCCCTGTTGTTTGGGGGAGTGAACTCTGGGGACTCTAGCGATCCAAAGACTCTAACGGTCTCAAACATAGGAAACGCTCCACTTGCTATCACGGAGTTCTCAGTCCTTGGTTACGGATTCAAGCAAACAAATGACTGCGGTTCGACATTGGCTGTGGGCGGAAACTGTGCAGTGCAGGTGACATACACTGCGGGAGGCTTGGGCGCGGAAGGTGCTACTCTCCAACTGTTTAGTGCAATCGGTATTTCGTCCGCTGACCTGGAAGGGTTCAGCCTGGGGTTGGCGATTACGCCCTCCTGTTGTCTGACGTTCGCCGAAACGGTCGGCACGACGAGCGCACCACAGACCGCAGTGCTGACCAATCAACAAACCAGCCCGATACAAATTACCATGGGAGCGCCGGGTCAGGGTTTTTCACAGACCAACGATTGCGGGACGCTTGCGCCAAGTGCGAGCTGCCGAGTTAACGCTACTTTCACTCCTTCGCAAACCGGAGGACCAGTCAACGTCAGCATCGCAGTGACCGTAAACGGTCAGAACAACAACCAGTATGGAATAGGCGTCATGGGTTACGGTTCTGATTTCCAATTGAACACAACTGTCGGTTCTGACACGGTGAAAGCTGGCCAAAGCGCGACTTATCAATTGACCGCTGAAAGCTTGTATGGCTTTGCCAGCAGCGTGAGTCTCTCCTGCAGCGGGGCTCCCCAAGGTGCAAAATGCAGCGTGAGTCCGACAAGCGTGAATGTTCCGTTAAATCAAACATCGAGCTTTGAGATGACGGTTACAACTACGGCGCCCTCCACCTCCGCATTGACCTACCCCTCGCGCAAGAAGTATCTGCCGCCAGGAAAGATCTTCTGGGCGCTCGCCGGGACCGTGATGGTGGGGTGTATTGTTTGCGGTTCGCGGAGGTTTTCAAGGATCACTGCAACCGTTTCCTTGTTTCTGATTCTGATCATGTGCTCCTGTGGTGGGGGAAGCGCGACGGGAAATGGAACCCCGCCCGGAGGAAGTCCGCCGGGCGGAACTCCTCCCGGAGGTTCGAGCTCGGGCACTCCGGCCGGAACCTACCTCGTAACCGTTAAGGGTGTCAGCGAAGGGGCATCCCATAGTATGAAACTTAGTTTGACAGTTCAGTGACGCATCAGAGTGTTGATCCATCTTGGTGACGATGCTGACAATGACGCTGAGCTGAGAAAGAAGCAGAATGCCTTCAGTTTGGAGAGTTGCTTGGCCACACACCCTCGATTTTGCGCCGGGTATTGACGTGGCTTCCACCATCGAATATCTCGAATCGCTAAAGGCGCACGATGTGGCGGATTGGCGGATCAACGAGTGCGAATAGCAGTGTGAGCCGGAATCGTTGGCGAAATATCGCGATATCACTCATTGACCCCGAAAGGGCCATTTTGAGTGCCAATGCCTGGTCCCCATCACCCATGAAATTTCACCCCGTGGTTTCTTCGGGCAGGACAGTCACTTGGACTTGGTACGACGCTCCATGTACTTGGACACAAGAAAGACGGCTAACGCGGAGCACCTAGGATTCCCTCGGCGGCGGACCTCGGGAAGTTCTTTTCGTGGACGAGAATTGGCACAAGAACGAGAGCCATGAGGAAGGCTGTCAGCACCTCGTACCCAAGCAAACGCCACTCAACTTCTTGTCTGCCTGCGACATATTTGACATGGGTGCCTGTTTTAGTTGGTTGGTTCTCGTTGCATTTGACGAAGTCGGTTGATTATTTGCTTTCATGTTGGTCTCCTTTAGGTTGGAGCTGCCATTCGACGCACAAACATCCATCTTGCCGGTAATAGCGAGGCCGCATTCGTTGCTCCGGCCAATAACCGTGTTCACCGAAAAACGCATCTTCCTCCTGCCTTCGATGCCCAAACAGGCGCTCGCTTTCCTCCCACAATTTGACAAGGCTCTTCCGGTCAAGCCGATGCAGCCGGCTTTTCCCCTTAGGCAGTGGTTCAGGTAATGGCTCTGGCCATCGTCCTTCGCGTGCCAGAGCTTGAAGTTGCTCTTGGGTGAATCCTTCCAGGAGGCGCTGATCCATAAACCAGTCTATGAATCGGCGCCTGTTCTCTAACCGCTCTAGTCGGTCCTGAATTGATGACATTGTTCTCCTTCGCTCTCTTATGGGTTGCTTGCCGGATCATTAGATTGGAAGACCATGTCCTCCTCCCTGATGCTTCGCCGCTCGAGCAGGTCCAGCTGCCGCTCAAAGTCAGCCGTTTCCAGAGCCCGCAGCAGGCTCGTCCCCAAGTACCCAAGTGCGTTGGCGACCTTCGGATCGAGCTTCCCGGCGCGGACTTCAATGATCGACTCTGCCAACAGATCGCGTACATCAGCGGCGGTCTTCGGTGCTTCAAATTCCTTCAACGCTTCCGGGCGGTACACCGTCCTTCGGTGCCCACCTCGCCTGCCGAGTTCCTTGGCCCGGCCGGGCTCGGCGTGCAACGCGCAATGCTTATTGCCAGCGCGTGCTTGTGCCCTGCATGGCTTACCGTCTCGCTTCTTTTTCTCGCATTGCATCGCTTGTCCTCCCTGTTCATGCGGCGCTAGGTCGCTAAGCGGTGGGGATGGGGTACGACCTGGATAACGGGGGCTGCGGAGTAGACGACGGCGGACTGGGCGGACAAAAAGCGGACAATTCAGCAGCACACTCCGGGCTTGATGCGGAACAGCAAAGACTTAGAGATGCTAATACAGGGTCTGCAAAATCTTTATGCGTCGGTTCGATTCCGACCCGCGCCTCCAAGTCTTCCCAACCCCACGAAACCCTGCCTGAGCTTTGTTCATAGGTCTTTCTTCTCCCCTGTCGCGAGTTGTCGCCAAGAACTAATATTATCGGCTGATTTCCAACGCAACGGAAAAGCCCCGGAACGATTCTTCCCGACGAAAGGAAAGCCTATGCGAAGCGTGGTTTTGACTTTCGCCCTCATCGCCACACTGGCGATGCTGTCCAATCTCAGCTTTGGCCAGGGCTACATCCTTCTCAACCATGACAACCCTGCCGGCAACAGCGTGACGGCCTTCAAAGTCGCCGCCGCCGGGAACATCACGTTGTTCAAGTCGCTCAATACCGGCGGGAACGGTCTAGGCGGGGAATTCTTGTCTCTTCCGGGGGTCGCTATCGAAGAGAACGCTCACTGCTTGTTTGTCGCCGATTCGGGTAGCAGCGATATTGCAGCGTTCGAGGGACCGAGCTTCAACCAAGTCACTCCCAACTTCACCAACAGCCAGTTGAACGGCAGCCTGTATGGCACCGGCCTGGCAGTTGATCCAGCTGGCAAGTTTCTTTACTCTGCCTGGTCCGGCAGCGGCAACATCGCCGTTCTGGCCATCGCATCCCATTGCTCTCTGTCTCTCACTGGCAGCCCAATCACCGAGCCTGACGTCGTAGCCGACCTTACCGTGGCTCACGGCGGCCAGGTGCTGGTCGTTTCCTATCCTGGCATCGGAGGTGCGCAGGCTTATGCGACTTCCTCCAACGGGGTGCTGACAGCTCTGGGCCCAACGCTTGTGTTCGCTGACGCGATTGCGGAGTGTTCAAGCACGAGTTGTTTCCCCGCCGGGCAGGACGCGACCGATGACGGCCATTTCTGGGTTTGGGGCAACGCCAGCGCGTCCGGATCGTCCACGCTCAGCGCTACACTCACGCCTAAAGGCTTCACCAACGCGGCGCTGCAAACATACTCCAGCAGTACGGTCACGAATGTGGAAGTACCGTGGTTCAGCCCTGTGGCCGCAAAAACTGGCGTAGGCAACCTTTATTTGGCAGCTTCCGGCTTCGGCCAGGGCTATCCCGCCGGCATCATCGTGGCTAGCTTCAATCAGGGCGCCATCATCTTTGACAACAGTGTCGCGAACTCCGCCGCCTTCATCGCCGGAAACGTCCAGACCGTCGGTATCAGCGGAACCGGCAGCCCTTTGGTGCAAATCATCGCCAATTTGTCCGGCAACGTTTTGTACTCCTACGAGGTAAACGGAACTACTTTGACTCCGGCCAGTTCCTTGAATCTGTCCGGGGCAACCGCTCATTCAATCAGCGCCTACCCGAAGCGCCCCTAAACGAGGCTGATATCAGCGACGCGGAATCCGTCTCAATTTCCCCTTGCACTTCTGGTTCCGGGGTCATAAGCTGGGCAGGCTCCCGCCATCCCAGCCAATCGCACGAGGAGGAAAGTCAATGCGACATCTACACAGGAGTTCGAGGCTGCTCGCCGTTCTCGCAATCGTAATTGGGTTCTGCGCGGTGAGCTCTGCACAACACTACGTGGTCACAAACGATGACAACGATTCCGCTAACACCGCGACCATCTACCGGGCCACGGGCTCGCCGGCGAACCCGTCGCTCACCCAGGTCCGGGTGGTCAAGACGGGCGGGAAAGGACTCGGCGGCGGCTATTTTGCCAACGTCGGTGTCAACGTGGTTTCCGATAGCAACGGGGTCTGCGCCTACATTTCCAATTCCGGCTCCAGCAACATCACCGGATACAACGCCAAAACCAACACCGTCACCGGTCCGTTCTCAGGATCTTCCGGTGACAGCAGCACCAGCCTCGGCTTGGCTCTGGTGCTGGGCGGAGACTACTTGTACGCTGCCTTCACCGCGTCGAACACGATTGGAACTTTCAAGATTTCTTCCGGTTGCCAGTTGACGTTCGTATCTGACACTTCAGCCATCGGATCGAACGGTGGCGCCTTGGATGGGTTGAAGACCCACGGCAACCTTTTGGCGGTGGCCTATGGCGACGGCTCCTACCAGTCGTTCAACATCACCGGCGGCACGCCGGTTTCGAATAACGACCGGCAAATCGCCGCCGGTGATGCCTTCGGGGACGTCCCTGCCGGAGTAGATATTTCCTCCGACGGCAAATGGGCAGTCTTTGGCGACGCTACTTTCGCCAACGACGTCGAAGTAGCCGCGATCACCGCCAGCGGACTAGGACCAACCACCGCCTACCGCAACCTGGGGGCCGGATCGAACTCCAACACCGTGTGGTTCAGCCCCGACGATACCCTGGTCTACGTAAGCAACACCTACTCGGGACAAATCACCGTCGAGAATTTCGATACCTCCACCGGCACGCTTTCGCTCGGCTGCATCTCCAACGTGCTCAACAAGTATGACCAGCAGTGGGAATGGAATGGTGTCATTCAAACCGCCGGCACCACTGGCACCGGAACGGTGCTGTGGGAGGCGGAGTTCGGCACGCCTAGCTCTAACCACCAGTTCAGTACGCCGGGCTCGATCGGCATCGTCGAGGTTTCCAGGAGCGGATCGTCTTGCACTTTGACGGAAGCGGCATCCTCACCGATCACAGACAGCAATAGCAACGGGCTGCTCTCCATCGCAGCCTTTCCACCGCGGAAGTTCTAACCGCCCCGGTCGCAAGACGGGTGCGGCCCCGGTCGCACCCATTATTTCCTGATTCCCTTCTCTTCTTGCACCGCGGCCTCTCCTCAGTACCCTCGCGGGACTATACCTAGCCGTGATGGTTAATTCGGCCGACCCATTACCAACTTGTTTTATCTTATTGTTTACACACCGTTTAGGCGTACTCCTCTGCTTTGCATGTTGTTCTCCGCGGTCCGTGCCCACCGGATGGCTTGGCACCACATCGAGCACATCGACTAGGCGGAATAGCTTCTGCGACCCTTGTGCGCCAGTGGTACACGCTTCGGTGATTTATCTGCCTCTGGTCCTGGTGATAATTGCCTGGATGCGCTGAGTCTAGTCTGGTACTCTTCTACCCGGCTTTAGATCGGCGGCTCTCGTCCCCCGGTATTTCGGATCCCTGATTTCCAACCGGTGGTGAGACTGCGGGTGCTGGATTCCCGATTCGGGAAACGACGGCACCCCGTGCGATCCGGGTTTTGCGGTCTGTTCCGAAACCGGAACACGAAGCGTGACGAAAAACAACTCGAGTTGCCGCACGGTCGAATGCGGTGGAGGCTGCGATTCTCCCCGCTCAGCACTTGCTGGTAACTCGCTGCTGGGGTTGGTGTTGTTGGCCAGGCTAGAGGGGGCGGTATGTGTCCGGGCGGACAGAATCTACGCTTGTTGCGCGAGCAACTCGGCTTGACGATGCGGGATGTGGAGACGGCCAGCGCACGCATTGCCCTGAAGTATGGCAATGACGAGTTCGCCCTCTCTCCCAGCCGGCTTTCGGATATCGAAACAAAAGGCGTCGTTCCCAACATCTTTCGCTTCTATTCACTTGCCGCCATCTACCGGCGGGACATACGTGACATTGTGTCATGGTATGGCGTGGACCTGAACCGGATGGCATCCGATCTCGACTTTGTCATGCCCCCCAAGTCTCACGTCTCCGATGCCTTGGCCAACCTTTCGGCGGTGCAGGTGCCCCTGCGCTTGGATCCCGGCTTCGATCCCCGCCGTACGGTGAACTTTGGCCGCATGGTCGAACAGTGGGGACTGGTTCCGCTGGCCTATCTCGCCCGCTTTGCGTCTTATGAGTACACCTACGGCTACATCGGTAGCGAAGATCTGACCATGTATCCAATTCTTCCCCCGGGCAGTTTTGTGCAGGTGGATGAATCCAGAAACAAGGTGTTGGAGGGTCGCTGGAGGTCAGAATACGAACGTCCCATTTACTTCGTCGAGACTCGCAACGGGCACATCTGCTGCTGGTGCACACTAACCAAGGAAGGCCTAATCTTACAACCGCATCCCTTGTCGCCGGTCGCAGCCCGCGCCTTACGTTATCCCCAGGAGGCCGAAGTCATCGGTCAAGTCGTGGGCGTCGCGCTCAAGCTCGGGGAATGGCGCGCGATGTTCGATGGGTCAACAGACTCGAAAGCGCCTGAAGCACTGAACTAAGATGACGCGCTGATCCCGCCCCTGGACTGGGTGGCATCAGTTTGGAGTTCGCACCGGAAAGCTGCTCCAGATAGAGCTTTGCCGGAACCCCTGCCAACTCGCTGGATTGCTCCACATCCTTTTCCAGGCTCCGCAGCGGAGTGGATAATACGTCCGAAAGCAGAGCCCGATGGGCTTGTGCCAGCGCCTTTTCCGCGGTCCCTTCCCCGTGAACCCGAACCAAGCCCCAGTGCGTGTAAGTTCCGCCTTGTTTCCGCAGCCCTGCCACGTATTCCAGCTTGCGCAAGCATCCTGCGATGGCACACAGCGTGGTTCCCTGCAGGTCTTCCAGAGCTGAGATGAGGGTCATAGCAGTTACGTTTTCCGAACGCTGAAATTATCCAGGCCCCGCAAACCAAAAGCCTTCGGCTGACACATTATCACGGCGCAATTCACCTGAAAAGGAGATTTCGCCGTGAAGAAAACTCTATTGTGGTTCGCCTCCTTGTTGTTTCTTGCCTCCCTGTCTGTTCCAACCAATCTGTGGGCAGACGAGCCTATACCGCCTTGCGACCCGGTTACCGGATGCACTAAGCCAGGCGTTGCTCTGCCGGCCGTTCTGATCCCGTAGCCTGTCTCCCAGAAATTCTTGTGGGCTACCGCGGAAAGAGCTATGATTCAACGCGGTAGCCTATGTTTCTGGCCTGGCACATAGTCTGGTTTACGCGGGTCGCGCTTTCGCTCGTATTGTTCTTAGTGACGGTTAGATGCCGCCTTTATAAGCAGTTTCCGCTGTTTACAGTTCACAGCGCATGGATCGCCCTGACTGGCACGGCGGTGGTAGCTATGAACTACGCCCGCTCCGTTAGTGGAAATCAGTTTTTTACCGGCGTCGCCGTTTGCAACGGTGTAGAAGCGGTACTGGCTTTTGCAATCATCTATCAAATATTCACTCTCAGACTGCACCAGTATCCTGCAGTGAGAGATCTGGGAAGCGCCGCGTTCCGTGCCAGCACGATTGTTCTCCTGGCCGGCGTCCTGGCCCTTGCCTGGCTCGCCCCTGGGCCGGGGGCAAAGTATTGGACCTCATTCTCCGCTGTCATCCAACGTTCTGCGCGTACGTTGCAGTGCGGACAATTGGTTTTCTTGTTCCTTTTCTATAGTTATTTTCGCTTGTCCTGGCGTAGTCGAACGTTCGGCATTGCCCTGGGGTTGGCGATTCTCAGTAGTTCCAGCCTCGCCATCAGTGCGATTCAATCCCAGCTGCCCCTTGCGGTATTTCAGAGGAACGAGTACACAGTGTGGCTGATGAGCGACTCCACTTATCTCATCGCCGTGCTGGTGTGGCTGTCCTACATGCTCGCACCCGAGCAAACCCCGCAACCACCCGACGGCCCCTTGCCGCCGGATGACTTGGAAACCTGGAACCAGGAGTTGGAAAGGTTGTTACAACCATGACCATATCCATCATCCTCGCAGTACTGGCATTGAGCGTGCCCGTCATCATCCGTCTGGCTAAGAGCCACGGGAATACGCCGCCGATCGACCAAATTCGCTCGGTCGATCTCCGGGCGTTTCGAAATCTAGTGGATCCGGAAGAGGAGGATTACCTGCGCCGTCACTTGCCGCCAGTGGATTTTCGCCGTATTCAGCGCGAGCGTCTACGAGCTGCCGTGGAGTATGTCAGGTGCGCTGCGTTCAATGCCGCAGTGCTGATGCGTTTCGCGGAAGCCGCAAGTCACAGTCCCGATCCCGCAACCGCCCAAGCCGCCGGCAAGCTCATCGACAATGCCATCCGTTTGCGCAGCTATGCCTTCCAGGCAGTCCCCAAGCTTTACCTGGCCATGCTTTTCCCCGGGCGTCGGATTTCCCCCGCGCGCGTCGCAGAGAGCTACGAACTCATGACCCGGCAAGTCGTGTTACTAGGCTTGCAATATCCCACCGGTAAAATCGCCGGAGCACTCTGAACGTTGCCTGCGTCGTCCCACGATTGCCGGCTTCATTAGTCGGCCGCCGCCGATGTCTGTACCGCTTCCACCAGCGGCATGTTCACCAGATGCTCGCTGACAAACCAGGACTGCAGTTCGTTGGTGCGGAGCACATCACTGACTGCCAGATCGTTGGTGCCGTCGTCGCCCAGCTTGGAAGCCCGCTCGGCTAACTCCCGGCTCTCCCCGATAATCAACTGATGCGCATCGAGCAAGCGAGAAAGCTGGACCGGGACCTCTTCCCTGCCTCGGGGCGGACGTTCAATCCGCGTCAGTTCCGCCACGTCGTGGGCCATCGCGATGCTCAAGCCTCCCAACAACTGAATCCGCTCGGCAATGGTGTCCACCAACTCCGACTGCTCGCCGAAATGCTTGTCGAACAGCAAGTGCAGTTGATAAAATGTCGGCCCGGCAACCTGCCAGTGCGACTTCTTGTACAGATCACGCAGGGTCATGGTGTCGGCCAACAACTGGTTCAGCTTTTCCGTCATTTCGAGCCGGATCGGCTCTTCCAGCTCCAACGGCAAAGCGTGCGTAACCGTGCCGTACTCCTGGATCGCGCCCGCCCTTTGATGGATTCGGGGCTGAGCGCTCACCCGCGACGGCGGCGTAGAAGCATTTCTTTTCGACATGGGGAATCTCCTCTTCTTTGAAAATTGGAATGCAGGCAACGGCTGGGCTGCCTTCGTTGCTTAGTCTGGCGGCCGATGTTTCGGCCGCCTACGAAAATCGTTGGTGGAGGCACCTTCGGGGCTCCGGCCTCCGTGCTCTGAGATGCTCTTCACCTGGGAACGGATTCCCATTTCGTTATTGTGCGCGGCCACGCATGAAGTTTCAACCCCGCCCTGCCAGCAAAAATCCGCGCAATTGTCTATGATGGAAGATTCCCGCCAGACGGAGAAATAGCTTTGCCTGAGACCCAAACCAACGGATTAGAAGTTCTTGAAACCCGCGAGTGGCTGGATTCCCTGGACTATGTCTTGTCCAAGGGTGGGCCGGAGCGCGCTGGACGATTGCTGCAACAGCTTTCCCTGCATGCCAAGCGCGCCGCCGGCGTAAACCTGCCGTTCACCGCAACCACGCCTTATACCAATACGATTTCTGCCATCCAGCAGCCACCCTTCCCGGGTAGCCAGGAAATGGAACGTCGCATCAAGAGCCTGGTCCGCTGGAATGCGCTGGCCATGGTAGTCCGGGCCAATAAACTTCAGGAAGGCATCGGCGGACACATTTCGACTTATGCCTCAGCCGCCACCTTATATGAAGTCGCGTTCAACCATTTCCTGCATGCGCGAACCGAAAGCGGCGACCGCGATCTGGTCTATTTTCAAGGACACGCTGCCCCAGGAATCTATGCCCGCGCCTATCTCGAAGGCCGCATCCCCAAACAAAAGCTGGAGAATTTCCGCCGCGAACTGAAGCCCGAGGGTGGTCTCTCTTCCTATCCGCATCCCTGGCTGATGCCCGATTTCTGGGAGTTTCCCACCGTTTCCATGGGGCTCGGGCCTATTCAGGCCATCTATCAGGCGCGCTTCATGCGCTATCTTGAAAACCGGGGTTTGAAGCAGACTACCGGAGGCAAAGTCTGGGCCTTTCTCGGCGACGGTGAGATGGACGAACCCGAATCGCTTGGTTCCATCACCCTCGCTTCCCGCGAACGTCTCGACAACCTCATCTTCGTAGTCAATTGCAATCTGCAACGCCTCGACGGTCCCGTTCGCGGCAACGGCAAGATCATTCAGGAACTGGAAGCGATTTTCCGCGGCGCGGGGTGGAATGTCATCAAGTGCATCTGGGGCACTGATTGGGACAGCCTCCTCCGCAACGACCGTGACGGGTTGCTGGTCAAGCGCATGGGAGAGATCAGCGACGGTCAGTATCAGAAATACTTCGTCGAGAGCGGAGCTTATTTCCGCCAGAACTTCTTCGGCAGCGATCCCCGCCTTCTGAAAATGGTGGATCACTTGTCCGACGAGCAGCTTGCTCGCATGCGCCTAGGTGGCCATGATCCGATCAAAGTGCACGCAGCCTTCCGCGCCGCTGTCGATCACAAGGGTGCGCCCTCCATCGTCCTCGCCAAGACCATCAAAGGTTATGGCCTGGGCGAAGCCGGCGAAGGCAAGAACATCACCCATCAGCAGAAAAAGCTGAACGACGACGAGTTACAGATGTTCCGCTCGCGCTTCGGAATTCCCATCCCTGACGCCGAACTGCACGACGCGCCCTTCTATCGTCCCGCCGATGACAGTCCCGAGATCCGCTACATGCAGGAGCGACGTAAGCAACTGGGCGGCTACTTACCGGAACGGAAAGTTCGCTCCAGGCCCATCGCCTCAGGCTGGGAATCGCATTTTGAAGAGTTCTACAAAGGCACTGAAGGCCGCGATGTCGCCACCACCATGGTGTTTGTGCGAATGCTGGGGAAGTTACTGCGCGACCCGGAAATCGGCAAACTCATCGTTCCCATCATTCCCGACGAAGCCCGCACCTTCGGCATGGAAGCCCTGTTCCGTCAAATCGGCATCTACTCCAGCGTCGGCCAGCTCTACGAGCCAGTCGACATGGACACGCTTCTCTATTACAAAGAAGCCTTGAACGGACAAATTCTCGAAGAAGGCATCACCGAAGCCGGCTCCATGTGCTCGTTTATCGCCGCCGGCACCGCCTACGCGACTCACGGCATCAACACCATTCCCTTCTTTATTTATTACTCCATGTTCGGCTTCCAGCGGATCGGCGACCTGATCTGGGCAGCGGCCGACATGCGCACTCGCGGCTTCATGATCGGCGGCACCGCCGGACGCACCACACTCGCCGGCGAAGGTCTGCAACATCAGGACGGCCACAGCCACGTGCTGGCGCTCGCTGTGCCCAACATTCTTGCTTATGATCCGGCGTTCGCTTACGAGATCGCCGTCATTATTCAGGACGGCATCAAGCGCATGTACATCGATCAGGAGTCGGTTTTCTACTATCTGACGGTCACCAACGAACCGCTGCCCATGCCGGAAATGCCTCAAGGAGAAGGCGTGCGCGACGGTATCCTGCGTGGCCTCTACCGTTTCAAAGCGTCCGAGAAGAAAGACGCAAAACTCAAGGCTCAGCTCTTTGGCAGCGGAGCGATTATGTACGAAGTGCTCAAGGCCCAACAGATTCTCGAAGAGAAGTACAACGTGGCTGCCGATGTTTGGAGCGTTACCAGTTACAAGCGTCTCTACCGCGAAGCCAACCACTGCGACCGCTGGAACATGCTGCATCCCGGCCAGCCGCCGCAAGTACCCTTTGTGAGCCAGTGCTTGAAAGACGCCAAGGGTGTGTTTGTGGCCGCGTCCGACAACATGAAGATTCTGCCGGAATCCATCGCGCGCTGGGTGCCCGGGCCGCTGGTTGCGTTAGGCACGGACGGCTTCGGCCGCAGCGAGAGTCGCGCTTCGCTGCGCAACTTCTTCGAGGTTGACGCCAAGCACATTGTCCTGGCAACCCTGAACGCGTTGGCCACGGAGAAACAAATCGCCCCGGAGGAGGCTCAGAAAGCAGTTCGCGATCTCGGCATCGATCCGGAGAAACCAAACCCTGCATTCAGTTAGAAGAGTAGCGCGGTTGTTGAAAACGAAAGATTCGTATCAGGGCACGCCTTCAGGCGTGCCGCAAACCTGGCCTTTCAACCGCGCCTTTAGGCGCTGCGGCACGAAAATCAAAAGGGAGCAAGTGTTGACCGAATTTAAACTACCCGAGCTCGGCGAAAACATCGACCAGGGAGAACTCGTCCGGCTGATGATCTCGCCCGGCTCCAGCATCACCGAAGGCCAGCCCGTGATGGAACTCGAAACCGATAAGGCCGTCGTCGAAGTGCCTTCATCAGTGACTGGGACAGTAAAGGAGGTTCACGTCAAACAAGGACAAAAGATCAAAGTCGGCCAGGTAATCTTCACCGTGGACAACGGCGCCGGCACCCAGGCACCGTCGCCGGCCAAGCAAACCGCAGCGCCCGTCCCGAAAGCGGCCCCCGCTGCTGCCCCGGCCCAATCGGCAGCCGCCCCAGCGCCCGCGCGTCGTGCATCAGACACATCTGCTTCCATCGAATTCAAGCTCCCTGAACTCGGCGAAAACATCGAACAAGGCGAATTGGTCCGGCTCATGATTTCTCCCGGCTCCAAGGTTTCCGAAGGTCAGCCGGTGATGGAACTCGAAACCGATAAGGCCGTGGTCGAGGTTCCGTCCTCCGTCACCGGAGTCGTGAAAGACATCCGGGTCAAGCAGGGCGAAAAGATCAAAGTCGGGCAAGTCATCTTCACGCTTGAAGGCGGCGCACCTCCGCCGGCCGAAAAGCCCAGGCACGTTCCCGTCGAACATTTCTCCGAACAGACTGCCGCTCGTCAGACCTTCCAGGCTGCCATCCAAGCCGAAGGCAAAACCGAAGAACAGGCCCTGCCGCCCGATAAGCCTCAAGCGCTGCCCCCGTCATTCACCATGCCAGCGCAGTTGGGCAAAGTTGCCGGAAGCGACCACGGCGAACCCGTGCCCGCTGCCCCGCACGTGCGACGACTCGCTCGGGAACTCGGATTCGACATTCACGGCGTCAAGGGCTCCGGCCCCGGCGGCCGCATCAGTGAAGACGACGTCAAGAACTACTCCAAGTCGCTGCTGGCCTCCGCTACCGCGGCCCCTCGCGGCACGCAATTCGCGCAACCAGATCTCCCCGATTTCACCAAGTGGGGAAAGGTCGAACGTGTTTCCATCCGTGGCGTCCGCCGCAAGACCGCCGAACACCTGTGGCAGGCCTGGACCACCATCCCTCACGTCACCCAGCAGGATCACTCCGACATCACTGAACTCGAACAGCTACGCGCCCGCTTTGCTCCCAAAGCCCAGGAAGCTGGCGGCAAGATGACGGTCACCGCCATCGCCCTGAAAGTCTGCGCCTCGGCGCTTAAAATCTTTCCCCAGTTCAACGCCAGCATCGACATGGCGAAGGAAGAAATCGTTTACAAGCAGTACATCAACATCGGCGTCGCGGTCGACACCGACCGCGGTCTGCTGGTTCCCGTGATCCGCGACGTGGACAAGAAGAACATCGTCGAACTAGCCACCGAACTCACTCAGCTTTCCCTGAAAGCCCGTGAGAAGAAACTGACGCCGGAAGAAATGCAAGGCGGGACCTTCACCATTACAAACCTCGGCGGCATCGGTGGCGACGGATTTTCACCTATCGTCAATCATCCCGAAGTCGCCATCCTCGGCCTGTCACGTTCCAGCATGCAGCCAGTATTTGTCGGCGGGAAGTTCGAGCCACGCCTGGTGCTGCCGCTGTCTTTGTCGTATGACCACAGACTAATCGACGGCGCCGACGCCGCCCGCTTCCTGCGCTGGATCGCCGAAGCCTTCGAGCAACCGTTTTTGTTATCAGTGCAGGGATAAGACTTCCTCTGTGAGACTCTGTGCCCTCTGTGGTTAAAGGTTCTTGATGACAGACACCGCAAATCTCAGCCTCGCAGTAATCGGAGCCGGCCCCGGCGGCTACGCAGCAGCCTTCCTGGCCGCCGACCTCGGCATGAAAGTCACGCTGATCGATCCCGAAGCCAACCCCGGCGGCGTCTGCCTGTACCGCGGATGCATCCCCTCGAAGGCCCTGCTGCACGTCGCCAAGCTGATCGACGAATCGCGCCACGCCAAAGATTGGGGCATCGCTTTCGCCGCTCCGCAGATCGACCTCGCCCGTCTCCGCTCGTGGAAGGAAGGCGTCGTCAAGAAGCTCACCGGCGGCCTCGGCCAACTCTCCAAGCAACGCAAAATCGAATACATCCAGGGCCGGGCATCCTTTGATAACCCAACCACTCTACATATCACTCGCGCCAACGCCGCCGAGGAATCCCGCAGCTTCGACCGCATCATCATCGCTACCGGCTCACGTCCAGCAATCGTTCCAACTCTCAAGCTCGACACCCCGCGCATGCTGGATTCCACTTCCGCCCTCGACCTCACCGACGTTCCCGGCAGTCTTCTCGTAGTCGGCGGTGGATACATCGGCCTCGAACTCGGCAGCGTTTACGCCGCGCTAGGATCGAAAGTGTCGGTCGTCGAAATGCTGCCCGGCCTCCTGCCCGGAGCCGACCGCGATCTCGTCCTTCCTCTGCACAAGCGTCTGGAGAAAGCCTTCGCCGCGATCATGCTGAACACCACGGTGGCTGGAGTAAAAGAAGAAGCCAGCGGCCTTCGCGTGACCTTCAACGGCCCCGAAGTCAAAGAACGCGAAAAACTCTTCGACAAAGTTCTAGTCTCCGTTGGCCGCAAACCCAATTCCGAAATCCCCGGCCTCGACAAGACCCAGGCCAAACTCGGCCCTCGCGGATTCATCCAGGTTAACAAGCAATTGCAAACCAATCACCCCGCCATTTACGCCATCGGCGACGTAGTCGGCGAACCCATGCTGGCGCACAAAGCCTCGCACGAAGGCCGCACCGCCGTCGAAGCCATCGCCGGACACAAAGTCGCCTTCGAACCAAACGCAATTCCCGCGGTAATCTTCACCGACCCCGAAATCGCCTGGGCCGGTCTGACCGAGACTCAGGCGCAAAAAGAAAATCGCGAAATCAAAGTCGCCAAGTTCCCCTGGGGAGCATCCGGCCGCGCCATGACCCTCGACCGCCCCGAGGGCATGACCAAACTCGTCATCGATCCCCAAACCGAACGTGTGCTGGGCGTCGGCATCGTGGGAGCAGGCGCAGGTGAACTGATCGCTGAAGGCGTTCTAGCCATCGAGATGGGTGCAGTCGCCAAAGACATCGCGCTCACCATCCATCCTCATCCCACGCTTTCCGAAACCGTCATGGAGTCCGCCGAAGTCTTCTTCGGCACCAGCACCCACGTTTACCGCCCCAAGACATAGAGCAAGCGAACAATCTCTGTGCCGCTATTCCCTGTGCTCCTCTGTGTCCTCTGTGGTTGAGGTTTCTCGTAATCAGCCCAACAGCTATACTGGTTTGCTTCTCATCCAGGAGGTTTCGTGCGCCGGACTCACCTATTATTAATGTGTCTCGTTCTCGTCCTACCACTCGCCGCGCAGGAGATGCCGATGCAGAGTTCCTCAAAAGCCACCACCGCAGCCATCCAGCCCGCATGGATGAACGCCTCCGCGGCCAAACTGGAAACCGACCTAGTCGCCAAATACGGCGAGGCCCAGCGCCCTCGCGCCCAGCGCGGCCTCCATCAAGTCGCCGAATTCTGGCGCTCTGATGATGGCGACGCCGCTGCATTCGAAGATTTCGTCCGCGCCAACTTCGCCGGCGATCAGCCGACTCTCGACACCATGTTCACCCGCTTCCAGTCTCTGCTCGAGCAACTCGGCGGCCACATGCACGAAATCAATCGCGCCTTCCGTCAGCAACTCGATCTCGACTACGGCGCCGTCCTCCCCTTCGACGAGGCCTTCGGCGGCTACGATCCCTCCGCCCACGTGCTCGACGACTTCTTCAACAATAAGCTCGCGTTCACTGTGCTGCTCAACTTTCCCCTGGCCACGCTCGACGATTGCCTCAAGAACGGCCCCACCTGGACGCGCCGCCAGTGGGCCGAAGTCCGCCTCGCGCAACAGTTCGACAAACGCATTCCCGCCGACGTCAAGCTTGCTATCTCCGGAGCCGAGTCCGAAGCCGGTCAGTACATTTCGCAATACAACATCTGGATGTATCACGTGGTCAACGATCAAGGTCAGCGTATCTTCCCGCCCAAGATGCGCTTGCTTAGCCACTGGAACCTCCGCGATGAAATCAAGGCCGACTACTCCGACCCCCAGACCGGCCTCGCCAAGCAGCGGGCCATCCAGCAGGTGATGGAACGTATCGTCACTCAGACCATTCCGCAGGTGGTCATCGATAATCCTGCCGTGGATTGGAACCCCGTCACCAACGAAGTGAAACCGGCAGCTGCCAAAGACTCCGACTTGTCGCACGTGATCGCCAACCTCACCAACGCCCGCGAGCCCGACACGCGTTACGCCATGCTGTGGAAGACATACGCAGCTTCAAGAAAAGCTGATCCCTATTCTCCAACCGCGCCGACATTAATCGATCGCCGCTTCAATGAAGACCGCGAAATCCCCGAAGCTCGCGTCAAAGCTATGCTCGAGCAGGTACTGAGTTCGCCGCTGGCAGCGCAGACTGGCAAGCTGATCGAATCCCGCCTCGGCCGGCCGCTCGAACCCTTCGACGTCTGGTACAACGGTTTCCGTCCCGGCAGCAAATTCACCGAAGCCCAGCTCGATGAAATGGTCGCGAAGAAGTACCCGACTGCCGAGGCTTATCAAAAAGATATTCCCAATTTGCTGATGCATCTTGGCTTCTCGCCCGAGCGCGCCCAGTACGTCGCCAACAACATCATCGTCGATCCCGCTCGCGGATCCGGCCACGCCATGGGAGCGCAGATGCGTTCCGAGAAAGCCCACCTCCGCACTCGCGTGGAAAAAACCGGCATGAACTACAAGGCCTTCAACATCGCCGTGCATGAGATGGGTCACAACGTGGAAGAGACTTTTTCGCTGAACGACGTCGACTACACACTCCTGAGCGGCGTGCCCAACACGGCTTTTACTGAAGCCCTGGCATTCGTGTTCCAGGGACACGATCTCGAACTGCTCGGCCTGCCCGCAAGCGACGCAAAAGCCCAAGCCGAAAAGACGCTCAACGACTTCTGGGGCACCTACGAAATCGCCGGCGTGGCGCTGGTCGATATGGGCGTCTGGCACTGGATGTACGATCATCCCCAGGCCACGCCTAAACAACTGAACGACGCCACCGTCCAAACCGCAAAAGACATCTGGAACCGCTACTACGCTCCCGTCTTCCATCAAAAAGACGTCGTTTTGCTCGGCGTCTACTCGCACATGATCGATTCGTTCCTCTACCTGCCCGACTACCCCATCGGCCACATGATCGCCTTCCAGATTGAAGAACAAATGAAGAAAGCCGGCAGCATCGGCCCCGAGTTCGAGCGCATGGCCAAGGAGGGCCGCGTCATTCCCGACCTGTGGATGGAAAACGCCACCGGCCGACCGGTGGGACCAGAAAGCCTGTTGGAAGCGACCAGGAACGCCTTGGCCGCGGCAAAGTAATTGCAGCCCCGCCCGTTGCGCGGACATGACATTTGCAAACGGAACCAAGGGAGTTTGAAACCGCGGCAAAGCGCACAATCAAAGCAACCGACCTATATGAGATGAAGTGATGCCAACACCCCCCGGTTACGCATTGGGCTACACCAGCTCCGAGCACGATCGTTTGATCCGGCAAGCCACCCGGATTGCACCCTACACCGAGCGGCTATTCCGCGAGGCCGGCATTGGCCCGGGCCAGCGTGTCCTCGATCTCGGTTCAGGTGTGGGTGACGTCGCTATGCTGGTGGCCCGAATCGTTGGTCCGTCGGGCGAAGTGGTGGGTATCGAACGGGATGCTCACTCAATTACAAAGGCTAAAGCTCGCGTAGCTGAGGCTGGATTGCGCAACATAAGCTTCACTCAAGCCGACGTGAGCCAGTTCGTCAGTGACCAGCCCTTCGACGCGGCCGTAGGCCGATTTATTCTAATGTTTCTTCCCGACCCGGCATCAGTGCTGCGCTCTTTGACTCGGTTGGTCCGGCCCGGTGGCGTTATCGCCTTTCAAGAGCCTACATGGATTCCTCTTCTCGCTTTTGGTGCGCGGCTGCCCCTGTGGTCCAAACTTCTCTCCGCCATCCATGAGACTTTCTTGCGCTCCGGTATGAACCTGGAAATGGGCCCTGATCTCTATCGCTTGTTTCAGGAAGTTGGTTTGCCCGCACCGGCCATGCATATGGAGACACCGATGGGGAGAGATGCGAATCTTATTGGCCTGATATGCGACATAATCCGCAGTCTGCAGCCATTAGCCCAGCAGCACGGAGTCTCGCTCGACGCCTTGGGGAATCTCGATACGCTTTCCGACCGAATCCAGGCTGAGGTGACCGCCTCGAACACGGTGGTGAGTTTTGTGCCGATCGTCGGGGCATGGGCGCACAAGCCGATGGGTAAATAGAAATGAAACATCTCCGCCTGGCATGAGGGCCAAGGTAAGCCGCGCGCCGGGGTGGTTTCGCTGGCTCAACCTTTCCGCAACTTGCCATTCACGGTCATTGAGTGCGGCTCCGTGGACGAGTTGAGGTGGGTAAGCCCGGATGATGTTTAGCCTGAGATGCCCTGCTTACCCGTCAGGACTCGCAAGGCGAGCACTGCCCCGGCGACCACAAGCATGAAAGTGGCAGGTCCAATGCCTTTGAGATCGCCTACGCGCAGATGCGACACCACCGCGCCGGCGAAGTAGAGAACGAGTCCTATTCCTGCTACCACCCCCAGTGGCGGCCACCAGACTCCAAGCACCAGGCCTAATGCGCCGGCAAACTCACAAGCGGCCAGCAGGGGAAGATACTTCATCGGTACGCCTACCGTTTCGTGGATTACTTTCACGATGCGCGGATCACCGCGAATCTTCCCGAGACCGGAAAACACCACCAGGATTGCGAAGAAGGGAGTAATCACGAGGTAGGCAGTATGCATTTGGAACGCTCCCTTGCTCATCCATTCTGATGCGAAGACGCTGGAGATCTTACCTTACCATTGGGGTTCGCTGCTTCAAGAATCGCCTTTGCGCTCATCGCCTTCGGTTGATCCGGGGGAAGCTTGAAACTGCTGGCCGCAAAGAGGCGCAGCCCACACCGGCGCAGCACTGATGTGCTTCACTCCGAACAGCACGCTTTGCACTATCTCTTGACGATATGGCGAATGTGTTGCTGGAGAGCACAGGTGACGAAGCCAGGAGTCTCGACGACACAAGCGAGGCTACGCGGTGAAATGCACGGAGTCGCAGCCTGGCCACGGATGGCTGTCAATCAACAAATGGGGACTCCCCGCATCTGGCCGTGCAAAGAAGTCCCCCTCGAAGTTGCTCAAGCCCCTACATCACTGCGCTGGCGTATGAATTGATTTCGCAGTTTAGCTTGATTTCTTCAAATTGCGGCGTGGTCCATTCCATAGTTTCCTCCTTATTCTAATCCTGTTTAGCTGCACGTTCTCACGGTCAAGCCGATGTTTCCAAACACGTAAAACGTTCCTCGGTTGAAGCAGGCGGCAGTCGGGTTCTTTATGGGACTGCATTGTGTGTTATTTGCAGGGTCTACCAGCGGGCCCTGCGTTCCCACATAGACGTGACCGTCAGCCACGGTTGGCACGGAATACTTCGTTGCCGGATTGATCCGATCTACGTTCACTCCCCCAATAATGCAATCCTCGCTGCTATAAAGCTTCGGCATGTTCGGGTCCCCGCTCTTCGCCGCTTCAAAAGCTATCAGTTGGCCGGGCGTTGCAGCGGGAAAGTGTGGGAGCGGGTTGTTGTTGTTATCCCAGGTGAACGCGGCGCTGTTTGGTATCACGCTGCCATCGGCCCAGATTGTCCAGACAATGGCATCCGTATCGGTGGTTATGTCCCGCGATACCGAGGGCGTAGTTCCCCATGGAAATACCAACGGCGTGCCTGACACTTCGTATGCGTAAGCCGCCGTCTTTGTGCAGCCGGTCGATGTATTGATCGGCAGGCCCGTGTTGCAAATCTGATAGCGCATCAGTTCGCCCGCCCCAGCGACGGAGAAGACGGCCGATGAGCCAAGGAAAAGATAATTCGTCCCGGTCGTGTCGCCGCTTTCCCAAAATGCGGGGTTCGTGTGGATGAGAGGACCGGTTTTCAGAGCGAAAGCGGTGCCGTTGATCGGATACGTCTGCAAGTTGGTGTTTGGCGAACCTGTACACGTCGCCGTAGTACCACCCTTCCCAGGACTGGCTCGATCCACAAACCAGATGCCGCCCTCCTTGTCTCCGCTTACCGCCAGAAAGGAATGACTACTGTCCTCGACGTCGGGTACGAGCATTGGGCTTCCCGAACCCACATCGACATCGCCATCGGCACTGCAACCTGCGTGCACGCTGTCCTTGTTGGACCGCCAGTATTGGTCGCCCGGAGTAAAGTAGTCAGCTATAGATAGTGCGCTGCCGGAGTTCGACATCTTGATGAAGCTGTCGCCCGCGTCGATGCCACCAGTAGTGTTGAGATCGAAAACACCGTTCCCCGTGTTGAAGAAGGTGAAGTAATTGTGGCCGGTAGCACTGTCAGTGCCGTAACTCGGTCCCCCGCCCCCTCCCCAGATGCCCGCGCCGTCAGCGTTAGGATTACCTTCGGACATAGGCAGGCAGAGCGGCAATGACGATACGCTCAGCCCGACGGTGTTGTAGGCGAGCATCATTCCATTCGGCAAGGGGGCTGGATACCCATCCATCATGGAGAACGCGATGTACAGGTAGTTATCTCCACCCAGCAGAAGCGCCGGACGCTGAATGTGCAATTGCGAGAAGTTAAAGCCATAGCAGCCAGGCGAAGCGCCGCTCGGCGGGGATATCAATACTTGGACTGCGGCTGCACCAAAAGTTATGTCCAGCGCCCACAGCTTATGACTCCAAGTAATCGGAGTTCCCGACTGCGACTCCACCACGAGATAAAGTGTGCCGCCGGTACTGCCGTCGCCGAGGGTTTTTGTGCTAATGACCGGCGTGCCGAGAATGCCTACATTAGGCGCTATGGTCTGGCAGTTTGTTCCGCCTAGGTTGGCGCAGCTCGCGGGGCTAGCGCTCCCAAGCACGCTCTGCGACGCGATCGGACCGACAGTGTGGCTTGTACCGTAGGTACACTGGCCTGCTGGCCAGCTTATGGGCGCCTGCGGGTCGCCATCAAATGCGTACACTGTGCCGTTCATCGTGACCACGTAGACGACGATCCCGTAATTCGCACCGTTGATCGTGACGTTTGTCACCACCAGCGGCTGTCCGTAGACCTGACCGTCCAGCAGATCGTAGGAACAGTGCTGGCCGAAGGTAGTGTCTGGAACGTTGGCAATTGTGATTGCGCCTTCGCTCAGGTTCTGCCCAGTGCGATAGACGCAACCCGTGCAGATCGCAGGGATGTCCTGATGCCAGGTTGTCACGTTGGTTGTGTAAGTTTGACCCGCCGAGTACTGCGATGCGATTGTGAGCAACACCAACACACAGAAGCCTAGCGTAGTGTTACGGTACTTTCCCATATTTCTCCTCCCCGTCTTGGAGCCCGCCCCCGCGGAGGCGGTTGGTCCTTCACTAGAATTTCAGCAGACGACTTCCGCCTTGCGCAGCAGTCCAAATGTAGGCTCCGTCGAAGGCAACACCTTCGCTCTGCAACTGTCGGAAGGTTACCTGAGCGCCGTCACTCGCCCGCAGCACAAAGATGTAAACATCGCCCGTTACCCAAATGTACGTGCCATCGAAAGCGATCCCGTATGGGCCGTCGGGCGTAGAGAAACTGCCCAGCACCGCGCCATCACTGGCCCGCAACTCGGTCACAGTGCCGCCGTTCCGGTTGGCGATCCACATATTCGCTCCGTCGAAGGCGATACCCAGCGCCCCATTACCGACCCCGAACGTTCCTAGAACTGTGCCGTCAGAGGCCCGCAGCTTGGTCACGGTGGCAGACCCATAGTTCGTCACCCATACGCTTGAACCGTCAAATGCCGTAGCAATGGGCCCGACCCCCACCCCGAAGCTCCCCAGGATCTTCCCATCGCCCACCCGCAACTTTGTGACAGTGCCTGCACCCACACTTGGACTGTTCGGTATCCAAAGGTTCTGTCCGTCAAAGGCCATCCAACTGGGAAATGTACCTGCGGCGAAGGTCCCGAGGTTCTTGCCGTCGAAGGCCCGCAGCTTGGTGACCGTGCCGTCGGCCTGATTCGATACCCAAACATTGGCTCCGTCAAAAGTGACCCCATAGGGCAGACCTCCTACTTTGAATGTGCCCAAAACCTGGCCGGTGCTAGCCTGCACCTTGGTGACGGTGTTATCGCCAGAGTTCGCCGTCCAGATATTGGCTCCATCAAAGCACACGCCGTAGGGCTGGCTCCCCACAGTCACTGAAGTCGAAGTGTCGGCCAAGTACCAGTGCAGCAGCGCAATCTTCAGCGGATTCAGCCGCGCTCCCACATCCAACTTAGGAGGCTGGATCATCTGCGATTCTGGCTGGGCCTGTGACGGTCGGATGACCGCCTGCTGCGCATGGCTTACGAATAAGTTCGCCATCGCCAGAACTACCACACTCAGAGACACGCCGATCACGATTCGAGTCTTCATGACTTTCTACTCCTGCGGTCGGTCCAGAAATAAACGGCTAGGTAAGAACGTCGTTTACAAGTGGAGAATTGGAACATCAACCAGCGCTGTGGGACGAAGCGAACGCTAGTCAGTGTGGCACGGCCAGTATAGGCTAGCCCCTGAAGGTGTCAAGCAACAATTCAGGCCAGAGCCGTTGTTGCAAATGAACGAGATACTGGCATCAAGGTAAGTCGGGAGAATAGTTCGGAAGCAAGCAAGTGACAGCCAATTACCGCTGAGGTGCGGCGCGATTATCTGCCCTTAAGTCGTACCATTCCTTTTCTTGCAAGATCGCACGTGGACAGTCTTGGGCCGACTGTTTTAGGGTCTCCTTCGCGTCAGATATAGTCCAGGCGATGCAAGCCGGTCAATGGCTCAGCGCACGTTTAGCCAATCGTGTGTACATCCTGAAGGCATTGGTGGCCGCGGCTCCCTAACCCCCTGCAAGTCCAATGACCTCCGTAACTTGTAGCTCTGCACGTAGGTACCTACCATGCCACTATGAGCTATAAGGCCCTCTTATTCTGTCCCGACGAAAGAACTGCCAAGACGGTGACCCAGGTCCTGAGTGAACTGGAATTTCAGGTGGAAGCCTGCAATGAGCCTTTCGCCGCCGTTAAGAAGCTGATGGCGGGGCACTTCGACGCCGTGGTGGTCGATTGTGACAATGAGCAGAATGCGACTCTGCTGTTCAAGAGCGCGCGCAATTCCGAGTTCAATCAGGCGTCTCTCTCGGTCGCGGTGGTCGAGGGACAAAGCGGAGTGGCCAAGGCTTTCCGCATCGGCGCTAACTTGGTGCTCACCAAACCTATTAATGTAGAGCAGTCCAAAGGCACGTTGCGGGTAGCGCGCGGCCTGTTACGCAAGAACGAAGCCGCCAAGACATCGGGAAAAGCGCCCGAAGCTCCGCGCTCTCCGTTTGCATCTTCGCCGCAGCCTGTTTCCGCCCCTGTGCTTTCCGCAAAGCCCGCATTTTTGACTCACGCGGCGCCTCCGCTGGCGCCGGCAGTCATGGCCTCGTCCAGCTCAGCCTTTGAACTGGAGAAAGAGCCCACTCCCGAACCCGAGCCGGCGGAAGCCGCGTTCCTCGAGTCTGTGTCGGATCAGGCCGGCCCAATTCACGCCCCAGAAGCGGGAATATCGGCGCCCAAACAATATCCCTGGCAGCCGGTTCGCAAGCCCATGGCCGAACCCATGGCCGAAGGAATGACGTCGGCGCTCAAGCACGCCGCCGAGGCCACCGGCAGACCCGACTCCAGCATCAGCGTCGGCCACGGTGCCGCGGTTGCGCCCGCGAGGGAACCAGACTTTGACCAGGAAGAATCTCATCACTCCAGCTCGAGCGCCGTAGCTGTGGTGAAGCCGCGCACCGGTGGGTCGTCCGTCAATTGGGGCCGCATCGCCGCCATCATTCTGGTGTCCGCGGCCGGCGGTGCCATCTATCGCGCCGGAACCCAGATGCACTGGCACATGCCGCCAGTATCATCTCTGCTGCAACGCACATCCGCTGCTGCAACTCCACAAATTGCAAAGCCGGCGGCGGCCTCTCCCGCCGCAGTGACCGGCGCGCTCTTGCAACCAAGTGGGGCCACGACCGTCCTACAGAATCCCAACCAGAGTTCGACCACGACGACAGCAATTCCCCAGAAACCTTCACCCGCCACTGAAACGATTGTGCTCGCGCCCGCTCCCAAAAGATCCACGGTGAACGCCACCTCGTTCGATCCGGCCACGCCGCCCGGAGTGGTAAAGGAGATCGGCGAGGGCACGGTCTTCGTCGACACCAAAAGTCCGAGACCGGCCGCATCCAAACCCGCACCCGTAGAAACCGTAGACGCCGCCGCTCCCGACTCCGTGACCGCCGACTCGCAGTCAAACGACAGCGCAATTTCCGGCCTAATGAATATGCCGAACTCGGTTCCCCAGCCCGGTCCTGAGACCCTCAAAGTATCGCAGGGAGTATCGCAGGGACTGCTGATTAAGAAAGTCGCTCCCGTCTATCCTCCGCGAGCCATGAAGTCACACACCCAAGGCTCGGTGCTGTTGCTGGCAACCATCAGCAAAGACGGCGACATCACCGCCGTCAAGTTGCTCAAGGGTGAGCCGGTGTTGGCGCACGCCGCCATGGACGCGGTCAAACAGTGGAAATACAAACCGTATCTTCTGAACAGCCAGCCCACGGAAATCCAAACTCAGATCACCGTAAACTTCACCCTGCCGTAGGGGCTCAGTCCTTTTTCCTTATGCGGGGGTGCTTCTCAGCGATCTCCGCGATTAACTTTGTCAGATCCGTGCCTATCCGTGAGAATCCGTGGCCCGCTTTCCTCTGTGCTCCCTATGCCCTCTGTGGTTAGCTCCTCGCGCCCGTTTATAATAAAGAATTGCTCACCAGCCGAAATTGCAGCCTGTCAGCGGTGGCTTCTGTTTCAAGGTGAAGGCTGAGTGCTGACGGCTGAAAGCTTCCCATGGACTTCAAACTCGTCTCCGATTACACCCCGCGCGGCGATCAGGCCCACGCCATAGACTCCCTCATGAGAGGTGTCTTCGACCGCGAGCAGCACCAGGTCCTCCTCGGCGTAACCGGATCCGGCAAGACCTACACCATGGCCAAGGTCATCGAGCAATCCAACCGCCCCGCGCTCGTGATGGCCCACAACAAAACCCTCGCCGCCCAGCTCTATCACGAATTTAAAAACTTCTTCCCCCACAACGCCGTAGAGTACTTCGTCTCATACTATGACTATTTTCAACCGGAGGCGTACGTTCCGGCTGCCGATCTCTACATTGAAAAAGAGGCGACGATCAATGATGAACTCGACAAGTTGCGGCTTTCGGCTACTCGGTCTTTGTTTGAGCGGCGAGACGTTCTGATTGTTTCTTCGGTTAGTTGTATTTATGGACTTGGGTCGCCGGAGGCTTATTACGGGATGATGCTTTTCCTTGAGAAGGGGCAGAAGATTCGGCGGGAGGACATTACTCGCAAGCTTGTGGAGGTCCTCTACGAGCGGACTGATGGGGACTTTCGGCGGGGGACTTTTCGGGTTCGGGGGGATGTCATCGAGATTTTTCCTACTTATGATGACATGGCTTATCGGGTTGAGCTCTTTGGGGATGAGGTTGACTCTCTCTCACAGATCGATCCCTTGTTTGGGACTGTGAAACAGAAGTACATGCGCTTGCCGATTTATCCCAAGACACATTATGTGATGAAGCCGGAGACTCGGTCGAAGGCGGTTACTTCGATCCGAGAAGAGCTCAAGTGGTGGGAAGCGGAACTGGAAAAGCAGGGGCGGCTGGTGGAGTCGCAGCGGGTGCATCAGCGGGTGATGTATGACATTGAGATGATCAAGGCCATGGGCCATTGCCATGGAATTGAGAATTACTCGCGGCATTTCACCGGGCGGCTGCCGGGCGAGCCTCCGCCGACTTTGCTGGATTATTTCCCGCGCGACTTCTTGACGTTCATTGACGAATCCCATCAGACGGTGCCGCAGTTGCATGGCATGTATCATGGCGACCGCTCGCGCAAGGAGACGCTGGTCGAGTATGGCTTCCGCATGCCTTCGGCGCTCGACAATCGTCCGCTGACGTTTGAAGAATTCGAGCACCGCATGAACCTGTCGATCTATGTCTCGGCCACGCCGGGGCCGTATGAGCTGACGAAATCTGCCGGCGTGGTCATCGAGCAAATCATCCGGCCCACCGGCCTGGTCGATCCTCCGGTGGACATTCGCCCGGTTAAGGGACAGATTGACGACCTGCTGCACGAGATTCGCCAGCGCGTGGCGAGGGGCGAGCGCGTGCTGGTGACCACCCTTACCAAGCGCATGTCGGAAGATTTGGCGGAATACTACAGCGAAGTAGGGGTGAAGTGCCGCTATCTTCATTCAGAGATCGAGACGCTCGAACGCATCAAGATTCTGCGCGACCTGCGCAAGGGCGAATTCGATGTGCTGATCGGCATCAACTTGCTGCGTGAAGGCCTGGACTTGCCGGAAGTTTCCCTCGTCGCGATTCTCGATGCCGACAAAGAAGGCTTCCTGCGTTCGAGCGGATCGTTAATTCAGACGATTGGCCGCTGCGCCCGCAACCTGAACGGGCGGGCGATTCTCTATGCGGATCGCATGACCGACTCCATGAAGAAAGCCATGGACGAGACCAATCGCCGGCGCGCTATTCAGGAAGCTTACAACGTGGAGAACGGTATAACTCCGGAGTCGATCATCCGGCCGCTGGATATGACGCTGGTGCGCATTATCGAAGCCGACTACACCGATCTCACCGGAGGCGAGGTCGAAGGCATCCCCGAATTCAAGTCGCAGGAAGAGTTGGATGTCTATATCGGGAAGTTAGAAAGCGACATGCGCGAGGCTGCCAAGCGGTTTGAGTTTGAGAAAGCGGCGAAGTTACGGGATACGGTTAAGGAGTTGAGGACGAAGGAGTTTTTGTTTGCGTGAGGGTGGGAGATGCCGGAAAAAGACTCGCTACATTCGACGCTCCGAGAGCGGATTGTAGAACATGCGTTCGTTGGTGACGCACTCCGCCTTTTGTGGCGAAATGGGGTTGTCGACGTGGAGGTGCTGCGTTCCGAATTTGATGCTCACGGCTATGATCTTGTGATGACGCAGGGTCGAGTTGTCCGCCACATTCAGTTCAAGACAGGAACCTCGAAGAAACCTGGCGACGTGTCCGTGTCGCTAGCTTTGGCTGAGAAGCCGAGCGGATGTGTGATCTGGATTCGGGTAAACGAGCACCTCGAAATGGGGCCTTTCTTCTGGTTCGGAGGGCCACCGGGTGAACGATTACCCCTAATCGACGATTGCGAAATTCCTCTGCGTGCGGCTCACAACAAAGCAGGGGTGCGTCCGCCCCGCCGAAATCACCGCCTGGTTTCGGGCCGAAGGTTCGAAGAACTTCAGACGATGGCGGAAGTGCTCACTAGGCTTTTCGGCAAAGCGGATCGCGGTACTTAACAAGATGATCATTAGCGCCATAGATCGCGAAGCTCCAGGACGATCACCCTCAGTACTGTAAGGGTGCCTAGAATCGTAAGGCCGATTGAATAGACGCGACGTTCCCACTCATGAGGTGCCAAGGTAAACCGCCTATCTGTAGTTTCGAAGGTTCTTAGGTGGGAGACCCAAGAGGCCTTTGCCTGCGTACAGGCGCTGGATTGTGCCATCCTTCGCGCCGTACCTTTCGTCATAGGGGCCTCGACACAGTTCCTTTGGAAACTCCAGCCCTTCGCGCGCATAGGGATTCTCGTGAAGAACAGCGCGTAGCTGCAGCAGGCTCGTATCGCGCTCAGTTCCCCTCAACTCTTCAATTAGCGTCGTGTACTCCTCTACCCCGACCTGCTGCTCGCGCTGTTCTTCAAGTTCATCAATGTAGGCGTCGAATCGAATCCTACCCACTGGAAGAAAACTGAGCGCGAGAATCGCGCTGATGGTCTGGTTTTGGGGACGCACCGGCACACCTTCCTGATATTTGACCATCTTGCCGCCAGTGGTAAGAACCTGTTCCGTCGGACGCCCATCCCTGATTCCGTCTTTTTCAACATAGAAACGAAATCCGAGGTTCCCTAGCATCGCCCCGTAAACCATTTGCCAGGACAGATCAACCAATGGTTTTCCGTCATTGAACAGAACAAGGCAACAGCAGAAGTTCTTAAACGACTTAAACTTCTCACGACCTTGGTCGATTTTCTCGCGAATACGAACATACGGGTCGTAAGCCCCACCGCCGGACCGAAAATCCTCGGCTGTAGCTCTAAATTCCTTGACCTCGAACAAGAGGTTCTTCTTGTCGGGAAGGCTTACTAGAAAGTCTGGCGTCTGACTCGTCCCTGAGAACTGTGGCTCGAACGTGACGTCAAGTAACCCGCTCAGCGCCAAGTACTGCTCGAAAAGAATCTCAGACTTGTTTCGGGCAGGCTCTTTCTTTTCGGTCGTGCTCTTAATTTCAAAGCCCAAGGCGCTCAGGATTCGAGTGGCGTCCATAGTAGTGAAGCTAGTGAGCTCCCTGCCAAGGCTTTGTGCGATGACTTGCTTGGGCGGAAAGTCCGTGTCGTTCACCCGGACTCGATATTTGCCGAGCTGGTACGGAAGCAAGTCCTCCATGGCCTGCTCCACCTTCTTCTTTGAGAGCTCATAGTCCTTGCCGCCCAGCCGAAATGTTCTTGCCTCGTCCATTGTGATGGAAATATAGTACATCCTACTGTAGGTTGTCAATAGGATGTCATGTAGCACCGCCGGTCAGCGGCCAAGCCGGCATTTGAGAGTACACTGAATTCGTGTTACACTGTTTTCGTGTCACCCAATAACAATCAATTGCGCAACGTCACCGTGACCCTGGAAGAAGACGTCGCGCGGTGGGCCCGCATTGAGGCGGCGCGGCGGGATACCAGCATGTCGCGTTTGCTGGGAGAGATCCTGAAGGAGCGCATGGCAGCGCACGATGACTACGCGAAAGCCATGCGCAGAGCTTTGGGGCGCAAGCCTTTTCTCGACAGCGATGGCCGCTACCTGACGCGCGAGGAGGCCCATGACCGCGGCCGGCCTCGCTGATCCGCCGGTCCCGTCCGGGACCGATCCGCCGGTGTTTGTGGATTCGAATGTATTCCTCTATGCCGTGGACGAAGCCAATCCCCGCAAACAAGCGGCTGCGAGAAAATGGCGCTCGGAGTTATGGAAGAATCGCCGGGGACGTATCAGCTTTCAGGTTCTGGGGGAGTTTTACGTCAACGCGGTGCGCAAACGGCCTGCCGCCCGCGAAGAGGCACGCGCGGAAGTTCGCGATCTGCTGTCGTGGAATCCGGTGGTCGCGGATGCGGCCTTGCTGGAGCGGGGATGGAAGCTGCAAGACCGCTACGGGCTCTCGTATTGGGACGCCCTGATTGTGGCGGCGGCCAAAGTCGCCTCCTGCCGATACCTGCTTACGGAAGATCTACAGCCCGGGCAAAAGTTGGACGGAATCGAAGTGGTGAATCCGTTTCTGCGTGATCCAGAATCTGTACTGTGATGGTACCCGGCTTTCTATCTTCGCACTCGGGGCGGCGGGGAGTAGTCGTCTTCGATGATGCCGTAGAGGTCGAAGCAGCCGCGCTTGGAGATTGGGGCGGGGGCGCGGTCTTGGAGAAGGTGCCAGGCTTCGCGGTACTGCTCCCACTGATTGTGTTTGTCGCCGGGGACGGCGCGAATGGAGGCATGTCCGGCCGCCTGGGCTGAGGGGATGATGTACCATATGTCTTTGGGAATATAGTAAACGGCCAGGTAGTCGAAATCGGATTGCTGGTAGCGACGGTTGGGTCCGGACGGATGGGCCAAGCTAGCTTCGAAGCAGCCGGGACTTGAGTCGGCCACCGCGTGGAAAGTCGATTTGACCTGAACGCTGATGAAGCGTCCGCCGACGTCGAGGACCACATCGTATTGGGCGCTATCTCCCAGGGGCTTGGCGACTTGAAAGCCGAGTTCGGTGGCTTTGGCCATGAAACGGAGTTCGGCCCATTGGCCGCGCTTTTTGTGGTTGCGAATGTCCATACCGGAAGTCTTCACTGTTGTTTCTCCCAATAGAAAAGGCGCGGCTGCGCGCCGCGCCTGTGAGTTAAGGTCTGTATATCCAGAATAGCATTTTGGAGGGGGTAAGTGAGACACGGTTTGGAAGTTTATATTTGGAATGGGATCATGCGTTTGTGGGGAATTAGTTACTAAGTTGCTATTGACAGGATTTCAGGAAAAGCACGAGTTATAGGGCAATCCGGTGCTTAGGCCGACACTTTAGCAGGCCGTCAGTGAGTCAGCGGGCATTGTCAGATTTGTCCGGGACACGGGTTTGATCGGTGATCCAGTTGACTTCCCAGGTCTTGCCGCCGTCATCGGAGAAGGACTGTTCGAAGTGGGGCTGGTTCGTGGTCGTCTTAGTCCAGAGGAAGCGGACGATGACCATTTTGCCTTTCCAGGTGTCCTGCGCATAGAACGCGCCGACGCCGTCCTTGAACTGGCCGATTTGGGGCGGGTCGAGCACGCCGACTTTGCTGTTCGCCCAATAGAGGCGCCATTGATGGGTTTCCGGATTGTACAAGCGGAGGGTCAAGCCTTCGATGTGGCCGCTGGGGCTGTCGGCCTCAAACTCCTCGATCTGGGAACGGCCGTTCCAGACTTTACGAGTGACGGAAGTGCCGTCAAATTTGACCCAGGTATGGGAATTGGCGAGGCGGTCGACGAGGCGCTGCAAGGGGATATCCCAATGGCCGATTTCGTAATCGAAGTCGTGAGCGCCATCGCGGTCAGCGGCGGCGAGGCTGGCTTGCGATGATTCGGAGTTCGCTTGCGCGGATTCCTCGTTGACCCCTGTGTCGGTGACCCGTGTATCGGTAGCGATCCAATTGACTTCCCAGGTGTGGCCGCCGTCATCGGAGAATGCCTGTTCGAAGTGGCAGGAATTGGCGGTGATCTCGGAGATGACGAATCGAACCAGGATGGTGCGGTCGTTGAATTTCTCCTGATCGTAAAACTCACCGCGGCCGTTCCTGAATTCGCCAATTGTGGGCTGGGTCAGAATGCCGCCGCTGCTGCTTCCGAAATTGAGGCTCCATTGCCGCGCTGTGGGGTTATACAGACGCAGGCTCAAACCTTCAATGCGACCGGCTGGGCCGGTGACTTCGAGTTCGACCAGATTGGCGCGGCCATTCCAAAGCTTGCGGACTACCGTCGTGCCGTCATATTCCACCCAGGAGCGGGAGCCGGTCAAAGGATGCTGGAGGCGGGAAAGGTGAGTTTTCCAGCGGCCAATTTCGAAGTCGAAGTCGTGCTGGCCGTCATGCTCGGCGGGTTTGGCTGCGTCGGGAGTCTGCTGTGCGTGAAGAGGCTGCAAGACGAACGACAAGCTGCACATCATGAGACAAGTCCGAAGGGATTTGAGGGTCATCACTGCCTCCGCGGGAAAGCATAGGCGAACCGGCAAACGGAAGTGCCAATCCGAAGTAAAAACAAGTAAAAAGTTGTGAACGAGTTAGACCGCGGCGGCGTGGAGACGTGCTTTGGTTTCCTGGCCGGATTGGCGTTCGACCACGCGCAATTCCTTTTCGAGTGAAGAAAATCGTTGCAGGATTTCGTGCATGCGTAGCGCCATATTGCGGACGGTTTCGATCTGCGAACGGGCCTCTGCCGACAGTGATCCCGGTTCGAGCAGCAGTAACTCGGAGTTTCCCAGCATCGAGGTCAGAGTGTTATTCAGCGTGTGCTGCATCTCGAGGATGTAGCGGCCGAGAGTGGCTTGGCGCTCGAGCAGCGTGTTCTGCTGTTCGGCGCGGCGGGCGTGGAACTCGGCTGCCGCGCGGTGCAGCACTTCTCCTGCGACCAGCACCAGCGTTTCCAGCCAGTTTTCCTGTTGCCGCACCACGACGACTCCGGGCCAGCGATCGCGGACGGATTGAATGGCGCGAGCGTCGTCGGAGACGAAGAGCACGCGCTTGCCGGCGGCGTCCATGGCTTCCATCACTACGGCGAGCGCTTGCGGGCGGATGCGTCCGGCGATGGCCAGCTGAAAATTGTTGGGATCGAAGTTAAGGCAGACGTCACTGCTCATCAGCGTGAAGGCCGGCATCTTGCGCTCGGATTGCCAGCGGCTGGTGATGACGACGGGGAAATCGGAGTCGTCGGAGATGATGAGTACGGTGGGTTGATCCACGATTTCTTCTCGATGAGGCCGCCTATGATTCGGTACTGTCGTCTGGGCCGGCGTGCGGATCGGCCAAAGCGTCTTCACTCCAATCCGCAGTCTGACGCGAGACTTCGAATTCCGGAGCATCCGAGCCAGAGGTTGCAGACTGAACACCGGCCGCGGCAGATTTGGTCTTCTCCGGCTGCTTGCTTCCCTTCTGGCTTTTTTCCAGAGCATGGTCAATCACGTTACGCAGGTCAACCAACATCCGCAACGGCTGTCCGGACGAATATTCGGCGTGGAACATTACTTTCCAGGATTGGCAGATCATGCGCAGGCGAGCGATGGGCTCTTCGGCGGAGAATTGCGCGCGGCGACAGTCGAGGGTTGCGACCCCGTTTGCTTCAAGTTCACGCAGGCCATCGGAAATGGCATTCAGATCGCCATGCATCAGGCGGAAGAACACACGCCGCATCAGAAAGCTGAAGCGGGTAAAGGACACCATGGCGGCTGGGGTGTAATAGTTTTCCTGGGAAGAAGTCTTGAGCTTGCGGCTTTTTTCCAGGACCTTACTGCCGAGCAACTCGCTTAAGGTCTTGCAGGCGTTGGCCTCGGTCATCAAATCAGCGAGGGGCGCCAGCCAATCTGGCAGGGTAATGTCCGCGAATCCCAAGACTGGCTCCAGAACCTGGGCTACGTACTGCACATCGACATCGGTGTCTTCCAAACGGGAGGGCGCGGCCAGCGAGAAATACTGCACCAGCAAGAAATCGACTTTATCGCGGTCGGTATCAGAGTGCTGCGGCTTGCGCAGGTGATGCTGTAGCAGATTTCGCAGGGCGTCTTCGCCGGCCAAGGCGCTGGTCTGGAGGAATTGGCGAAGTTGATAGACCTGGATGCGCTGGTCCATGTCCGCGAACCACTGGCGGGCTTGTTCCACGGATTCCTGCGGCGGCGTGTTCTGGCCGGCTTCGAGATCGTTGCAGACCGGCAGTTCGATCACGAACTCCCGGGCCAAGGCTGCGTACAAGGGATAAAGCTGAAGCGCATCTTTCCACTCGGTGGCGAGATCATTTGATGGTGATGTCATGGTTTCACGATCCAGTTGGCAACTTCCCGCGTAAAGCGAGCCGCAACCGCGCGGTGTGCTCCGTTACATTGCAGGGCGACCACGCAGGCCTCGGTATCGAGCGAGCCGTCGGAGTTGCGCAAGCGCAGTTTGTCGGCGAATTCCAGGGGCAGGGTCGAAGCGAAGAGCACCTCCTGCGATGTGCCGAATTCAATCACGGTGCTTTCGCTGGTGGTGCTGGTGGCATCGCCGAGGCGAGTGAGTCGTACAGGGATCCGCACCGGCGTGGCATTAGGGAAAAACTTGGCCAGCTTGGTGGTCGAGCTTTCGCGAGTTAGTGCGGCGGCTGCGGCTGGTCTGGACACCGGTTCCCCCAGAAATGCCAATGCAGGCCGGGGTTCCTGAGTCTGCCGGTTAGCGTGGACTCAAGGACCCGGACCGCATCGCGGAGAAAGAGAGTGCACGAGTGGAGCCAAAGTGTGATCTGGGAGCTTTGGAGTTAACTTGCTATGTGACAATAGGATAGGCTTTCGTTCAGTTCCGGGCTGTCACCAGTCTCGGAAAGCTTGGCGTCTCACATTGATATGGCGTCTCAGGGAAGGGATCCCGGCTCGATGAGTGGTAGTCGGATGTAAACGCTGCAAAGATCAGGAAGTACATAATAGATGTCCAATTATATGCAACAATATACTTGCATTTATAGCATATATTGAATTAGGATATCCGTAGTTTCTAACCTCACGTAGGAGGTCGGTCTGCGATATGGTCCAAAACAGCGAAGCGCCAACCATCGCAATTTCTCCGCAAGAGCAACGGGAAATTAGCGAGATTTATGCAAAGCTTCGCGCAGCAGAAGCGAAGCTGATCGGGCCGGATGGCAGGACGGAGGTTCTGCCCAACAATCTCTACTCATTTCTGCTTCGATTGCTGGCCGATCTGCGGGCAGGTAACTCGATAACCATCTTGCAGAGCAAGCATCAACTCACGACTATTGAAGCCAGCAAGATTTTGGGGATGTCAAGGCAGTTCCTGGTTACTCTGCTAGAGAAGGGCGAAATCCCCTTTCATCAGGTCGGCACGCACCGACGCATGTATGTGCGCGATGTAATCGCGTACAAGGCGAAACGTGACAGTGCACGCAGAGACACCCTCAATCAATTAGCCAAACGAGAATTCGCCAAAGGGGATTACGACAAAGTCCCAGATGATTTTCACCCAGGAAAATGAATACTCGGCGGTGCTGGATGCATGTGTCCTGGTGCCAGCCTCACTTTGCGATCTCCTATTGCGGCTGGCGGAAGAACCCGCGATGTACCGACCGCTGTGGAGCGAGCAGATCATGGCAGAAATGAGCAAGGCTTTGCGAACAAAGCTCGGTCGTACCGTGTCCGAAGTAGAATATCGCCGCAAACAAATGAATGTCGCGTTCCCGGAGGCAATCGTTTCAGTGCCACCTGAATTGCTTCGGACGGTCGAATGTATTCCCGACAGGGACGACAGGCATGTGCTGGCTGCCGCAGTCATAGCGCGCGCGAACGCGATCATTACCCAAAACACGAGGCATTTCCCGAAACAATGCCTTGATCGATACGGCGTAGTTTGTCAGACGGCGGACGATTTCCTGGTTCATCAGTACCACCTATCGGAACAGCTTGTGCTGGACAAGCTTGACGATCAGGGTGCAGGTATCTCGCAGGACCGGGCGTTCGTGATCTCGAGCTTGAGAAATTCTGTCCCTGGATTTGTCAAGCTTGTGGAGAGGAAATGAAGGTTAGTTGAGAGACGGTTGTCCAATACTCATCTGTCTCATATGGAAAACGAGGGATCCACGGAGCCACCGCAAAGTGAAACTCTCGCCTACAACCGGTGTCGGCCGCCTGATATAGGATCTCAGGGCTGCTTTGCAACGTCACCTTGGCTCCAAGTTCTAACGCCGTCGACGTGATCGATGTATCCGTTCAAGTAGTCTGTTAAGGGGCCGTGGGGGGGGAGCATGGAAGGTACCGTTGAAAATCACGTACTGACCTTTGTGCTGTTTGTATATTGATCGGTCGGCGTGGAGATCAATCGAATTCGAGATAATGAAATTGCGGCCGTCGGATTCGTTCACGTAAATTCCGAAAGACTGGTCAGGGCCGTTGTTGTCGAGGTATCCAGCAACCCGCACGCGGCGACCATCCAACAGCTTTGGGTTCGCTATTAGGCGAATCAAGCTTACAGGGAACGGGTGAAGATCGTTCCGATCCTGGGCCGAAATCGAACCCGCCAGACTGACTGAACAGATCAAGATAGCAACGACAGTTCTGAAACTCATAGAACATCTTCCTCGGAAGCACTCGGCACTTGCAGCGACCTATTGCAGCGCCGAGCTGCCCGTCGGCATTTCGTGCCTTCCGCCGATGTTGTAGCGCTTCAGCTTGCGGTAGAGGGTGGCGCGGCTGATACCGAGCATCTTGCCGGCCATGACTTTGTCGCCTTTCACTTGTTCAAACACACGCTCGATAGTGGCGCGTTCGATGTCTTCGAGATCGTTGGAAGACAATCCGCTCGAGTTGCCCATGCCGCTGGTTTCTTGCGTGGGCGATGCTGAGGCGATGGTTGGCGGCAGGTCGCCGATGTCAATCGTCCGCGAGTCACCCAGCGCCACCGCACGCTCGACGCAGTTCTCCAGTTCGCGCACGTTGCCCGGCCAGTCATATTGCAGCAGGCATTTCATCGCGGAATTTGTAACCTGCATGGCACTGCCGCCCGCGTAGCGATCCAGGAACCAATGCACCAGCATGGGAATATCGGAGCGGCGCTCGCGCAGTGACGGCAGATGCACAGTCACAACGTTGAGCCGGAAGTAAATATCTTGGCTGAAGGTTCCGTTGCGATATTCGGCTTCGAGGTCGCGGTTGGTGGCGGCGATCACGCGCACGTCGACCTTGGTTCTCTGATTACTGCCGACCGGGCGGACTTCTTTCTCCTGCAAAACTCGTAGGAGTTTTGCCTGCATTTCCAGAGGCAATTCGCCGATTTCGTCGAGGAAGATGGTGCCACCACTGGCTGATTGGAACAAGCCAGTCTTCGATCTCAGCGCACCGGTGAAAGCTCCCTTTTCGTAGCCGAACAATTCGCTTTCGATGAGTGTCGGGACCAGCGATCCGCAATCGACAGCAACGAACGGCCGGCTGGCGAACGAGCCGCGGAAATGAATCGCGCGGGCCACCAATTCTTTGCCGGTGCCGCTTTCGCCCGCGATCAGGACCGGGGTGCGAGTGTCTTTCAAGCGCGAAACAACGCGCAAGACGTCTTGAATCTTGGTGGAAGATCCGACAATGCCGTGCAGATCAGTTTCTGTGTCGACGCGTTCGCGGAGAAACTGGTTCTCTTCCACCAGGCGCACCTTTTCGGCCATGCGGCGCAGGAAGAGACGCAACTCTTCGAGCGGCGAAAAGGGTTTGCCGATGTAATCGTAGGCGCCGAGCTTCATGGCCTGCACCGCGGTTTCGACCGAACCGTGGCCGGTCATCACTGCTACTTCGGTGCGGGGAAGCAGCTTCTTCACTTTCTCCAGAAATTCAATTCCGGACATGTTGGGCATTACCATGTCGGTCAGCACCATGTGGGCGGGCTGCTCTTCGAGCAGGGCCAGCGCGGTCTCGCCGCTGTTGGCCTCGAGGCAGGTGAACCCCAGGGCTTCGCCTACGGTGATGCAGAGTTTGCGGATACTCTGCTCATCATCCACAATCAAAAGTCGAATTCGCAGGTCTTCGCTCACGGCGCCTTCCCCATGGTCTTTTCCACGACTGAAATAAATTGCTGCACACGGAACGGCTTCTCCACGCAGGGAGCGCCGGTCTTGCGCAGAGTGGCGACAGTGTCGTCGTTGGCAATGTCCCCGGTGATGAACACAATCCGGTGAGCGAGGTCGGGACAGTTCCGTGCCAACCAGGCATGGACGTCGGCTCCGTCAACTCCGCCTGGGGTGCGCATGTCGGAAACCACGCCCAGGAATTTCTCCGACGCCAGCAGCCGCAGCCCTTCAGCCCCGGATTCTGTACAGACCACGCTGTAGCCGCTGCGTTCTAACGCGGCGCGGACATAGGCCATCACCGCCGGCTCATCTTCAATGAGCAGCACGGGCAAGAACGCAGGTTTCATCGCGGGCACGCTCATGGCCGAGTCACTCCTGTAATCGCGCCAATCGCGAGGGCCGGTAGGCGCACGGTGAAGGTCGCGCCCTCGCCATTGGGATTGTTCTGGCAAGCGATTTCGCCTCCGTGTTCATGCACGATGCCGTAGCAGATGCTGAGACCGAGGCCGGTGCCTTTGCCGACGTCTTTAGTAGTAAAGAACGGATCGAAGATGCGTTCGGGAGATGAGATGCCCTGACCGTTGTCACGAAAAGTGACTTCCACCAGATTGCCGCAATTGGTGGTCGTGATCTCAACCCGCGGGGGGCGGCCGGTGTCGCGCATCGCGTCATAAGCATTGTTGAGAATGTTGAGAAACACCTGCTGCAGTTGCTGGGAATCGCCGATCACTTGTTGAAGATTCTCGTCGAGATGCTCGATGACTTCCGCGCCGCGGCTGCGGAAATCGTAGGCGCGCAACTGCACGGTGCGATGGAGAATGGCATTGAGTTGCACCGGACTCTTTTGCGGCGGCATCTGCCGCGCAAAGCTCAGCAAGTTCTGCACAATCTGCTTGGTGCGTTGCGCCTCCTGCAGGATTACGCGCAGGTCTTTGCGAGCGGTCTCGGGCATTTCCGGATTTTCAAGCAACAGATCGGCAAAGCCGAGAATCGCAGTCAGGGGATTATTGACTTCGTGGGCAACGCCTGAAACCAACTGGCCGACGGCGGCCATCTTTTCCGCATGCATCAGCTTGGCCTGGAGCGTGGCGGCGTCAGTGATGTCGCTCATGACGACCACAATGCTGGTGACGGTTCCCTGTTCGTCGCGCATGGGACTCAGGTTCACAGAAAAACGTCCGACTTCCTGCCCGCGCGCAATCTGGATTTCCAGGTTGTCGACCTGCTGGCCGGTCAGTGTGGTGGAGAAAGCCTCGGCCAGAGCCTGCCGACGCTGGGGGGCGATCAGGTCCTCCAAGGGCCGTCCCAGAAGCTGATGCTGCTGGTATCCCATTTCATACCAGCGGCGGTTGGCATAACTGATCAGGCCGCTGGTATCGGCCACGAGGATGAGACTTTGGGTATGGTTCAGGATCTTTCCCGAGAAGTCGCGTTCGCGATAGAGTTCGGACTGAAACGTCTTGAGGCCGCTGATGTCGAGCATGACGCCGCGGTACTGCAGGTTGCGACTTTGGGCATCCCGAACCGCGAAGGCGTTGACCAGAACGTGTACGGGGGCGCCGTCGGGACGGCGCAGGGTCTGCTCCTGGTTCCGAGCAGCGCCATGCTGCTGCATCTGGCGGGTGAACTCTTCATACTGCTCCGGCGAGAAGCAGACCTGGGAGCGGATGTCCGCCTGCAAGAGTTCCTCGCGGCTGGTATATCCGAGCATTCGTACCAGCGCGTCGTTGACTTCGACGAAGCGGCCATCCGGGGTGGCAAAAAACACGCCTTCCTGAATGTTGTCAAACAATTCGCGATAGCGGCGCTCGGCCTCCCGGCGGTCGGTGATGTCTTTCAGGACGTGAATGATCTGCAAGCCTTCGCTAGTGGCGCTGTGCACACGGGAACTGGAGACAATGTAGGTACGGTCGAGCACTGGGAGGACGTACTCGTCGGCGACCGCGTCATCCATAGGGGAACGGCAGAAGGGGCAGGAGTGCACCGGGGTTTCATCGTTGGTCACCATCAGCCCGCTCATGTTGACGCCGATCAGTTCCTGCGGCTGAACTCCGATGAAGTCGGCGAGCGAGCGATTAACGCGCAAGACCTTGTCGGCTTGGTCGTGGGCCACAATGAAGTCCGAGATGGCGTCGAAGATCTCGATCCAGTGGCGGTTGGCCTGGTGCATGCGCGTAAATAGCCGGGCGTTTTCCAGGGCAATGGAGGCGTGCGCGGCCACGGCTTGCAGCAACTGCTGGTCGGTGCGCTCCAAAGGCTTTTGCCGGTTGGCCAGGCACAGGACTCCAACCAGTTCTCCGGATGATCCCTGAAGACGGATCAGGCTGCAGTCCTTCCAGCCAAGTGCGGACCTGACGTCATCGCCGAGAAGATCGAGAGCGTTGCCACATATTACAGCCTCTGGGCTGCGGGACAGGCTGTTGGTGAGGGCATCTTGTAGGTTATGCAGCAGAGCATCCTGGCGGCCGTCGGGGACCGAGGTCCCGTGGAGCGCGACGATTTCCAATCCCTGATTTTGCTTTACTGCCAGGGCAGCCATGGGAGCTTCCATCAGGTCGGCGGCCCGGGTGACGAAGCTTCTGGCAAACTCGGGAAGCTGGAGTTGGGAATTCAGCTCGAGTGCCAGGCCCATCAAAGACTCGGCGCGGCGGCGATGCTGCTCCGACAAATGCAGGTTGCGGGTGGACTCGAGCGCGACCGCGACCTGGGCGGCCAGAATGCGGGCGGAACGAATGTCCGACTGCGAGATGCCGGTGCGATCCAGGCGATCGAGTACGCCGAACATGCCCAGGACTTCGCCTCGCGCGTTCAACAGCGGCACGGTCAACATTTGCTTGACATTGAACGTGGCCAGGGCCTCGCGGTTGGCTCCGGGGATCTGGGTGGCATCGTCGGACCAGAAAACCTCCCGGTTCATGAGAGCGCGTGTGGTGGGCCCTTCCGGCAGAACCAGTTCGAGGCGTTCAGTTCTGCCGTGCTCTGCTCCCCAGCGAACGCGAAATACACCATCTTCCAGCAGACCAAGGAATGCGCGGTCGAACCCCAGAAGGTCGGCGGCGCGCAAGGCGAAGCGTTGCATGAACTGATCAAGATCAGCGATCGATCCCAGCTCCGACGATATGTCGAGCAGTTGCTGCAACTCCTGGGCTTGGGCGCGCGCGGTCACGCAGAGTTCCGCATTGGCTATGGCTACCGCGCCAAAGCCCGCCACCGCTGCCAGCAAGGATTTCTCTTCGGCGCGGAAGGGACCCTGGTGCCGCGGATAAACCAGAATGGCGCCCTGGGCGCGGGAAGTGCGAATCGGAGCCGCGAGCAACATGCCGGCCGGAACCAATTCTCCCAGAGCGTGGGTGTGGGGATCGATGGCCACAGCAATGACTTCGCCCGCGGCCATGGCTCGGGCGGTAAGATCAGCGGCGAATTGCAGCGCCTTGCGGTCGTAGCGGGCACGCACGGAAGCCGCCAGTTGAGGCGACTCCGCGGCCACGGCGTGCAACTGAACTGTGGTTCCTTCCCGCAAGAGGATGCAAACCAGCCGGGTGTTCAGCAGCATCCGCAGATGTGCGGCGACGGCCTCGGCCACGGTCGAAGTGTCCGGCATGCCATGTACGGCTTGGGCAACCTCGGTCAGAATCTCCGCCCGGCGATGCTCCTCGCGGGAGAGCTGAGTTAAACGGTTGGCCTCGAGCAGGCTGCCCAGTTGTCCAGCCAGAATGGTGGCCTTGATGGCCAGATCATCGTGGAAGAAATCGGGATCGGAGGCACTGAGGAAGACGGCCGCGCCGATCACTTCGTTGGCCACCACCAGCGGCGCCGCCATGAGTGACTTGGCGTGGAACTCGCCGGCCACGGGATAGCGGTTGGGATCCACACGATTGACGTAAACCGTCCGGCGATGCCGGACAGCTTCGATGGCGACTGCACTGTCGCGTGCCTGCAAGCGCTGGCCGCGGAAATCCTCCGCCAGCAAACCGTCCGCTTCGGCGGCGACCAGTTCATCCGGCGGACTCACACGCCAAAAATACGTGCCATCGACCTGAAAAAATTCGCGGGTGCTGCGGCAGAACAGTTGAATCACGGAACCGGAAGGCGTGCCATCCGCCATGGCTTCGGAAAACTGCAACAGCAGTCTTTGGAAAGCCTCCTCCCCATGATGGTGAAGGGGAACCTCGGTCGGCGTGATGTGTCCGGTTTGCATAGTGAGCAACAGTGCCAACTACAAGTAATTGAATATAATGGAAAAATAGTCCACAATCTCAATTTGAGTCAAGACTATTAGGTGTGGGAGTGCCCAATTATGAACCTCGAATGGGAAGTTCCCGCCGTGCCCTCATTCTCCGTCTCACAGTGAGAGTGGGGTCTTCCCCTGAGACAGGAATCTCCTAAGAAGACAGCCCGCGGATTCAAGCCGAATCACCCTAAGTGGTTGATACATATTGATGTTAGATCAATTCCCTACGGTAACTTCACAGGTCTCAAGGTTGGCAGAGGCATTGCACCTGAACTTACGACCAGATGTGTCTGGCGGAGGGGTCGTGCGCTTCCAGGAGCCTAAATGGAGACTGATCGCCGTACTGGCATTATGGGCGTTCTTTCTCTCGCCAGGAGCGATTGTCCCGGGGCACGCCTTCGCTCAAGCGGAAGTGGTGCGAAAGGTGAAGACCAGGGTCTCTCCCAGCTACCCCGATCTGGCGCGCCGTTTGAGCATCCGCGGCACGGTGAAGGTGGTTGTGGTGGTTGCCGCCAACGGTAATACGAAAGACGCCAGGGTGGTGGGCGGAAATCCGGTTCTGGTGAATGCCGCGCTGGACGCAGTGAAGAAATGGAAGTTTGAACCGGCGGCGGACGAAAGCACAGTGACGCTGGAATTCGATTTCCAGCCTAAGCGTCCGGCGGAGTAGGCCGCGCCCCAGGGCACGAGGAGAAGCTGCGATTTAGTGGAGGAATAGCGATGACGATTGGCAAGAAGCTCTATGTGAATTTTGGCGCGGTGCTTGCGATGGTGGTGGTGCTGTTCCTCGTCAATCTGGTCGCCGTGCAGCGGGAACACAGCGCCAAGGCTGCGGCATCGCAGGCGTTGCAGATGGCGCAGACCAACGACAAGATCCGGTTTCAGATGATGCAGAACCGGTTGTATTTGAGCAACTATCTGCTGAGCGGAGATACCCGTGAAGTCGAGAGGCTGAACGACGGCCTGCGCATCCTACAGGAATCCCTGCAAACGGCCCAGAACCTGGCCAATTCGGAGCAGCAGAAAGCCGCTCTGGCAAAGGTGCAAACCAGCGAGCAGAACTGGGGACGGGATTTTGCGGCAACGTTGATCGAGAAACGCAAAGACGTGGACAGTGGCAATGCCACAGTGGCTGAGCTGCAGATTTTCTACCTGCAAAAAGATGCGTCCTCCTGGGTCAAAGCCGCCACCGATTCTCTGGAAGTAGCCGATCTGGAAAACACCAAGGTCCTCGAACTCCGGCGAAAGTCGGATGAAACCGCCGCCACCGCCACCATCGTCATCGCGTTGATCAGCACTCTTCTGGCACTGGCCCTGGGCATCGCCATCGCCTACTCCACCTCCAGGTCGATCACGGAGCCGCTGCGCAATCTGATGAAAGTGGCGCGGCAGATCGGCAATGCCGGCGATCTGGACCACGAAATCGACCTCGGCCGCCGCGATGAAATCGGCGAGTTGTCGCGGAGCTTTGCGGCCATGGTGACCTACCTCAAGGAGATGGCAGCGGTCTCGGAAGCGATCGCCGGCGGGAACCTGAACGTCGAAGTCGAACCGCGATCGAAGAATGACACTCTGGGCAAAGCCTTCGTGAGCATGATCGAAGGCCTCAGGAACCTGGTGCGCAACGTGCGGGACGCTGCCTCGCAAGTGGCCAGCGCCTCCAATCAAGTGGCCGGGGCCTCCGACGAATCCGCCAAGATCAGTTTGCAGACTTCGTCGGCCATCGACGAAGTCACCAGCACCATGCACGAAATGAGCGTCAACGTGCAGAACATGGTTAAGAGCACGCAAACCCAGGCGTCAAGCGTCAGCGAGACCTCAGCTTCCATCGATCAGATGGTGGCCTCCATTCAGCGCGTGGCCGACACCGCGAAAGTGCTGCTGGACATCTCGAACCGCTCCCGCGAGGAGGTGCACAGCGGCATCTCGACCATGGACAAGGCGACCGATGGATTGAACCGGATCAACACCACGATTCAGTCTTCCGGCGAAATCATCGACGTGTTGGGCCAAAGAGCGGACGACATCGGCAAGATCATCGAGGTGATCGACGACCTAGCCGAACAAACCAACCTGCTGGCGCTCAACGCGGCCATCGAAGCCGCACGCGCTGGCGAGCACGGATTGGGCTTTGCCGTGGTTGCGGATGAAGTTCGCAAGCTGGCGGAAAAATCCGCCCAATCCACCAAGGAGATTTCCGACCTCATTCAAAGCATCCAGAAAGAGGCGCGCAAAGCGGTTGAGAACATGAACCGTAGCACCGGGATTGTCAACGAAGGACTGGGTCTGGGGCAGGAACTCAACACCGCGTTGCGCAAAATTTCCAACGTGGTCACCGAGGTGTACAAGTTCGCGCAGGAAATTGGCGCAGCTACCAATGAACAGTCACATGGCTCGGCGCAGATCGCCCGCGCCACCACCCGCTTGAACGAAATCACCCACGAGATCAATTCTGCGGTGGAAGAGCAGGCCTCGGGAGCGCACGCGGTGGTCAAAGCCATGGAGCGGATGCGGGAACTGGTGCAGCAGACTACTTCGGGATCGACTGAACTGGCGGCCTCCGCCGAGCAGATGTCGAAGATGTCCCGCGACTTGCTTGACTCCATGGATCGCTTTGCGCTGGAACAACTGGAACGGGTCACGGGAAGGCGCATGGATAAATCCACACTGGCCAACGCGCGCCAGGCGGCTGCCGGGGCGCAGGGTTGAAACGGAAAGAACTGCGATGAACCGCGAACTGCACATTGTCGGCTTCCGGGTGGGACGCGAAACCTATGGCGCGCCCATCACTTCGCTGCATGAAATCGTGCGAGTTCCGGAAATCACCGCCGTCCCCGACGCACCTGCGTATATGGAAGGCGTGATCAATCTGCGCGGCAAGATCGTATCCGTGCAGGACTTGAGGAAGCGGCTGGGGGAAAGCAACGTCGTGCCTAACCGCCGCAACCGGATTCTGGTGCTCGAACACAACGGCAGGCTTTCCGGCTTGATTGTCGATTCTGCGTCGGAAGTGCTGAAGATTCCGGCCGCGGATGTGGAACCCTCTCCAACAGAATTCCTTGAGGGCGGGCTGAAGTGCGTGACTGGATTGGGGAAACACAAAGGGCGGCTGATCATTCTGCTCGACATGACAAAGTTATTGGACTTCAGCGTTCAGGGCGGAAATAGCGCGTCCGGCGAGGGCAAGACCGAAGCCAAGGCCGACGGCAAGACCGAGCACAAAGCAAAAACGAGTGCGACCGAGGCGCGGGGTACGGCGGCGTCCAAATAGATGGAGAAAGAGTACCAATCAATTCATGGCTAGCCCCGGCGTGCAGATGCCACTTACGGAACCCGAATTGAAGCTGCTGCAGACGCTCGTCTATCAGGAGTGTGGCATGCATTTCGATTCACGCCGCACCCATTTCCTGCAAGACCGTTTGCAGCGCCGTCTCAAGGAATGCCACCTGGATTCGTTCTACAGCTACTACCGCCTTCTGATCAGCCACGAGGGCAAGGAAGAACTCACCAAGCTGCTGGAAAACCTCACCGTCAATGAAACCAGCTTCTTTCGTAACAAGGCACAGCTGGATTTGTTTCACAAGCACATTCTCGATCAAATGCTGCGCAGCAAGCAGGAACGGCATGACTTCTCGCTGCGGTTATGGAGCGCGGGATGCTCCACCGGCCAGGAAGCCTACACCATGGCCATGCTGGTAGCGGATGCAGTGTCCTACCACTGCCTGCGCAATCCCTCAGGGAAAGAGCCGCCAGTGCCCAAACCGCTCATCCCACCGCCGTGGAAAGTGGAAATTCTGGCGAGCGATATCAGTTACTCCGTGCTACGGGCCGGCCAGGAAGGCACTTACAGCGAGCATCAGATGTCTTCGGTGGACTACAGCTATCGATTGCGTCATTTCGACAAAGTTGGCGATCGCTACGCGGTGAAGAAATCGCTGAAGGAAATGGTCCACTTCGACTTCCACAATCTGAAGACTGAGTATCTGCCGCAGCGCTACGACGTGATTTTCTGCCGCAACGTGATGATGTATTTCGATGAAGCCGAACAAAGACGGCTGATCGAAAAGTTCTGCCGCTGCCTGAATCCCAGCGGCTATCTGTTTGTGGGACACGCCGAGAGCCTGCTGGGGCTGACCGACAAATTCAACATGGTTTACCGCGACACCGGAACCGCATATCAAAAACTCGAGGTGGCCCTATGAGCCGGGTCCCGGACGAGCGCGGAGCAGAACTGCGGGCGCTGTTCTTTGAAAGCTCCCAGGAATTGCTGCAGGCGCTGAATGAAGACGCACTGAAACTGGAGAAGCAGCCGGGCGACAGCGAAACCGTGCGCAGCATCCGGCGCATCGTGCATACCCTCAAGGGAGACGCGGCTGCGACCGGATTTCAGGAACTCAGTGAAGTGGCACACAAGCTGGAAGATGCCCTCGCCGATGACGCCACCGCGGCTCACGGTTCGCTGGCGGAAATCGCCTTCCGGGCGGCCGACCTGTTCAGCGAGATGTTGAGCGCGTATCGTGACGAGACCAAGCTTCCCTCCACTGCGCCCTTGCAAAAAATGGTCCGCGACCTTGCCCGGGGTCCCAAGACAGGGGGTTCTCGCGCCGAGAAAGGCAAGCCATCGAGCACTGCACAGGCGGTGTGGACTGAGTATGAAAAGCTTTCCATGCAGCGGGCGGCTAACCAGGGCAAGCTTCTGTATCACATTCGCGTTCAGGTTGACCCTGCATGCGCCATGCCCATTGCCGCCCGGCAGTTGGTGCTCAAGGCGCTGGCTGAAGCAGGAGAGGTTTTGGGGTCACGGCCTGAAGCCGGATCCGTAGAAGCGGTCAAGCAGATCCAAGTGCTGCTGGCGAGCGATAAGACCGCCCAGTTGCTGTCTGCGAAATGCCAGATTCCTACCATCGTTTCAAAAGCGCAGGTTGACGCCATCGAACTCCCTGCCCAGAAGGCGGCAACGCCATCGGAAATGCCGGCCACCGAATATGCGGTCGAGTCCGGCGTGGAATGCCGACAATCGGAAGCTGAGGAAACAGCCGGGGCTTCTTCTCACGACGATGAAAGTGCCGGCAGAGCGGCTCCCTCGCATGTGGATAACATTTTGCGAGTGGACGCGGAGCGCATCGATAACCTGCTCAACCTGGTGGGCGAACTGATCATTGGCAAATCCATGCTGCAGCGGACGCTGAACGAGTTCGCCCGACAGCATCCCAAGGATTCGACGCGCAGCCGTTTCGCGGATGCCATGGCGTTCCAGTCGCGGGTCCTGACCGATCTTCAACGCTCGGTGATGAAGGTCCGCATGGTTCCGGTGGAGCAACTGTTCCGGCGGTTTCCGCGGATGGTGCGCGACGTCGCCAAACAGTGCGGCAAGGACGTGGAGCTGCGGCTGAGCGGACAGGACACGGACCTCGACAAGGGACTGCTCGATGGCATCGCCGAGCCACTCACTCACCTGGTGCGGAACGCGGTCAGCCATGGGGTTGAGAGTACGGAGGAGCGCGCGCGCGTGGGCAAGCCTGCGCAGGGAACCATCCATCTGCGTGCCTACCACCAGGGCAACCAGGTTATGGTCGAAATCAGCGACGATGGCCGCGGCATCGACGTACAAAAAGTGAAGGCACGCGCTCTCGAGCAGGGGCTATGGAACGAGCAGGAATCCGGCACGCTCGACGAAGCCACTGCCCTCAACCTCATATTCCGGCCAGGATTCAGCACGGCCGATGAGATCACGGAAATCTCAGGACGCGGCGTCGGGTTGGACGTAGTGCAGAGCATTCTGCAGCGGCTAAAGGGCACTATCCAGATTGAGACTCGACCCGGTCAAGGAACCACGTTCCGATTGTGCCTCCCGTTGACATTGGCCATTATCAAGGCACTCCTGTTCCGCGTGGAGCAGCGTCTCTATGCCATTCCTCTGAACGCCGTCGCCGAAATTGCGCGGGTGCAGGAGTCTGACCTGCACCAGGTGGACAATCGCGAGGTCTTGCAGTTGCGCAACCGCGCGCTGCCGGTGATCCGTTTGGGAAACCGCACCACCGAGATCTCCGAACATCACCCTTCCGATCGCCGTCACGGCAAGATCTTCGTACTGGTCACCAACCTGGGAGAGCGCAAGCTGGGGCTTTTGGTGGATGAGTTGGAGGGGGAAGAGGAACTGGTGATCAAGGCGCTCGACGATCGCACGGTTGAGAGCGATCTGGTCAGCGGCGCTTCCATCCTCGGCGATGGGCGGGTGGTACTGATTCTGAATCTGGCTGCCATCGTCGAACGTTTCACCAAGTCACGGCCCGGAACCGGGGCCGGCCCGGCGATGGGGCTGTTGCTGTCTCATTCCGAACGGGCGCGAGCCGCGCAGGCGGGGACGGGAGGGCAGCTATGAGCGAACCCGTCCGCGTGCTGGTGGTTGATGATTCGGCTTTGATGCGCAAGCTGATTCCGCAGATCCTGGCCACCGATAGCTCGATTCAGGTGGTGGGCACGGCCATGGATGGCAACTTCGGTCTGAAGAAGATCGAAGAATTAAGGCCCCAGGTAATTACTCTTGACCTGGAAATGCCGGGCATGGGCGGTCTGGACATGCTGAAAGAAATCACGCGCAGGCACCGCTTGCCGGTGATCGTGGTCAGCTCCCATAGCACCGAGGGAGCATCGGTGACGCTCAAAGCGCTGTCCATGGGGGCTTTTGATTTCGTTGCCAAGCCCAGCGATGTTTCCGCGCGCATGCCGGAAATCGCCCACGAACTCATCTCTAAGATTAAAGCAGCCGCCCAGAGCCGGGGCATTCGGGTGTCGACGCCGTCTCAGTCTGCTGCCAGACCGGTTGAAAAGGCGGCGCCCAACACCAAGCAGCGCCCCACTCGCGTGGTCGCCATCGGCGTGTCCACCGGCGGGCCTCAGGCTTTGCAGTATCTGCTGCCGCAATTGCCCAAGGACTTCGCGGGCACGATTCTGGTAGTGCAGCATATGCCGGAAGGATTCACCGAGATGTTTTCCCGGCGGCTGGACGAAATCTGCTCCATCAAGGTCAAGGAAGCGCAGTCGGGCGATCTGTTGCTGGCGGGCCGCGCCCTGGTCTGTCCCGGCAGCCGTCATTTGAAAGTCAAGCGCATGCCGCTGGGGGATGTTGTCGTCCTGAGCGATGAGCCGCGGGTCAATGGCCACCGCCCGTCGGTGGATGTGCTGTTCCGCAGTGTGGCGGAAGAATTCGGCAAAGACAGCCTTGGCGTACTGATGACCGGCATGGGAGAAGATGGCGCGCAGGGCCTGGGCCAGTTAAAAGCAGCTGGGGCAATGACGATCGCGCAGAACGAGGAGTCCTGCGTGGTGTACGGCATGCCCAAGGCGGCGATTGAACGCGGCTATGCGATTCGCGTGGTCGGATTAGAAGCGCTGGCCAATACTTTGCAGGCGCAGTGCATGCCGGAGCGCAAGAATACCGATCCCGCAGACGGCCGCGCCGCTGGAGCGGGCAAGAGTTGAGTTGTAAGTCCGGGGCGATGCTCCGGACTAATCAGCAGATGGAGGTTGTTATGGAGCAGTTTGTACCAGTAAAACGCAGCAAGGACGGTCAGCCAGTCCGCTACCTGGTGGTGGATGACTCCGTTTTCGCTCGCAAGAATCTGGCCCGCATGATCGAGACCTTCGGGGGCCAGCTTTGCGGCGAAGCCGGAGACGGTATGTCCGCCATCACCGAATACGACCGAACCAATCCCGATATTGTGCTGATGGACATTACCATGCCGCAGATGGAGGGGATCGAGGCTGCCGAGAAAATCGTGCAGAAGCATCCCGAAGCGCGCGTGGTCATGGTGTCGTCGGTGGGATATCAGGAGAACATTGTGGCGGCCCTGCAGCGTGGTGCGCGCCATTTCGTGCAGAAACCGGTCAAGCCCGAGGTGCTGTACGAAGTCATCAAGTACGTGATGGGAGATGACGGCACCGTGGCCAACAGCGCGACCGCAGGAGTCTAAAATGAAGATGGAGTTGATCCAGCCTTTCATCAACGCGGCGGACGCCGTGCTGGCGCAGGGCCTGCAATGTTCCATGTCCATCGGCAACCTCAGCATGGAGGCGGAGGCTTACCGGCGGAAAGGAATCGCGGCTTTGATCTGGGTGACCGGGGACATCGAAGGCCGAATCATCCTGGACCTCGATCCCGAGACCGCGGTGCGCGTAGCCAGCAAGTTCGCGGGCACAGAACTGCCTGAAACCGATTCACTGGTGCGGGAAACCGTCTTTGAACTTGCCAATCAGGTGATCGGCAACGCCGTGACCGTGCTCAATAATGAAGGATTCCATTTTCGCGTCCATCCTCCGGTGCTGCACACCTCCGACGACGGCCCCAAGAGCAGCGAGGACACGGAAGCGTTAGTCATTTGCTTCGAGACCGGCATCGGCGAGGTTTTCATGAACATCGCGCTGCGTTATGGGCAGTCCCATCGATCTGAGCACGCGGCAGCAGTCGGACAGTAGGGTCGATAAATTCTATGGCCCGGCCAGAACAAACACCGGATTCTGTGGCGGAGGAGTTCCACCGTCGGTTGACGGTTTGCGGGCGCTGAAGGGCGCCGGCATCTGCGTCACTAAGGTGTCATTGGAAGTCTGAATAATCGCCGTATCCCCCGCATCACAATTCCCAACGTAAACCCTCGAACTATCCGCGGCTGCCGCAACCGAGAGTTCGGCCCAGGTTTTCACTGTACAAAACGCCTTAACAGATGTAATCGGAATCGTCGTCTTGACGGTGAAATTGGCGGCGTTGATTACCGTCACCTTTGAGGTCACGGTTGCACCGCTGACCGTGCCGCTGGAAATATATAACCGCGTGCCATCGGGGAGCGCCGCCACCGATTTCGGATTGGCGACGGATATCGGCGTGGCCGGGAGAGTATCGGTGCTGGCATCGAGGGAGGTTACGGTGTTGGCGGCTGGGTTGACCACGTAAATACGGTTGAGACGGGAATCGTAGATCATGAAATTGGCCCCGATGCCAACTGAGAAGCTGCTGACGACGGCATCGGAAGAGGTATCAATCGCCGCCACCAGGCCGCTTCCCTGATCGAGCACATAGATTCTTTGACTGTCGGATCGGGCGACGACCCACGCCGGCGAAACCCATCCGAAATTCGCCAGCGGAGGATTTACAACCACGCTCTTGTCCACAGTGTTGATGGCGGTGACTGAACCGCCGCTGCCATTCGTCCCCTGATTGGCCACGTACACCTTCTGAGTGTCGGGCGTCTCCGCAAGGGAAACCGGACTGGTTCCCACGGTGATGTTGTTGGTGACCAAGTCGGTTGCGGTGGCGATTGCCGAAACCGTATTGCCCTTCGAGTTGGCAACGTAAACCGTGCCAGTCTCGGTGCCGCCGATGAAAACCGGCATCGAACACGGCGGCGAACCGCAGAAGGATGGCAAGCTGATAGTGATGACCGGAGCCGGACCGGCAACGCTAAACTCCGAGACTGTGTCTTCCAGACTATTGGCGACAAAAACCTGGGTCCCACTTGTCAGCGCGGCGTGCACCGGGCCCAGACCGGTTTGCGACTGTGACGTGGCGGTGTCTCCGGAAACGTCAATGGTGGTGCTGGCCCCGGGATTGTTGACGCCATTGTCGCTGATCACCATGACTACGTGAGTAAAGGCGGGGTTGGGCTGGTTGGGAATGACGGGATTGGCCACCGGGCGGTAGGTTTCGCCGCAACCGAGGCAGAGCAGGAAAAGAATTCCCACCGTCAGGGCATGGGCCCGGCGGGCCGTCGTTCTTGACATCGGCCGTGCGATGCGGTTCGACATATGATCTTGGACAGAATTGTCTATTCTACGGGTTGGATGCAATCTGCGCCACACAGAGTGCCATCAGCCATCAGCCGTTCAGTTGGATTTTGGGGACACGGTCCCATAAGCGCTAACTTAAGGACGTCAAGCGAGAGGTTGATCCTTCCGGCCAGTTTCTGGTCGGTAACTTTCGAGTGGCCGACCAACCGGGAGTTGGCAAAAGACGAGTCAGCCTTCTTCAGAGCAACAATTGAATCTTGTCAAACTGCTGAGCCCAACCAATCTTCGACAGGGCGTACACGATGAGCGGAATGCCTACTTCTGCAACAGTGACTCTGGCCTTCCCCTCAGACTCACTGAATTCAACGATAACAGTGATCTCGTTAGGCCACTGCCCGGGAACCGATACTTGCGAGCCGGGAATTGTTTTCCCGTTCTCGTTAGAGAAAGACATGGTTGACACGATTTTCTTGTTTGCGACGACTTCCTTGTAGGTTCCGGTGCTCCAAAACATCCTTCCTTGCTCAGATTTCATCGCCCAAAGATAGCTGCCACCCTCTCGCACGTCGTTCCGGACGACGAGTGCGGTGTAGCCCTTGGGCCCCCACCACTTCTTAATAGAGTCCGCATCGTTCCAAACCCTCCATACGTCCGCTACCGAGGCGTTGAAGGTCCGTTCCACGCGGACGGTCGTGTGGAAGTTCCATGCACCGAGGACCAACAGGGCCAACATCAATGTGATACTGCCCGATATTTTGTAAATCATGCTGAACCTCCCTAATATTCGGCCTTGACATTCCTCCCTAGCTGGTAAGGGCTAGAGCATTCCTTCCAGCCGAACGTAGCTCGCTTCCATTCCACGTTCCATACCTGTTGCAAGCATCGCCGCGCGCGTCTTACCATCGGGCAGCGTCATTCGCATGGTCATCAGCGTTCCTGCGCCGTCGGCTTCAAAGCGCGTTTCAATATGGTTGTCTGGCGTGGGATCCGGCAGGTGCATGCGCTCGACATGTACGATCCTGTTATAAGGCTCCAACTCCAAGTATTCGCCAGTGATGTGAAACCCACCGCCTTTGCCATTTGTCCATTCGTAACGGAACTTGCCGCCGGCCTTTGCCTCGTTGATGCAGACCGGCATCGTCCAACCTTCTGGACCAAGCAACCATTTCTGGATTAATTTCGGATCGGTATGGGCGCGGTACACGGCTTCTGGAGGCGCGGCGAAGCGCCTTATCACAATCACGTGGGTATCTCCTTCGGTCTTCAGCGTCATCTTGCTCATTGCTTTTTTCCTTTCTTGTGTTTTTCCATCCCCGCCAGAACTTCGTCCAGCCGGTCGTAGTTTGTCTCAAGGGCTTTTCGCAGCATTGCGAGCCATTGGTCCATCGCTTCAATGCCCGCTTTTGCGAGCCGGCGAGGGCGCTTCGTACCCTCGACTCGGCGAACGATTAGTCCCGCATCCTCAAGCACCTTCAGGTGCTGGGAGATTGCGGGTTGCGTCATCTCG